>ERZ794946.3-NODE-3-length-230549-cov-115.334937_pt1 | contig 230549 bp, 120 predicted proteins | sample MGYA00433072_ERZ794946 | MGnify/ENA primary metagenome ERZ794946 (study PRJEB30137, sample SAMN04331413) | food metagenome | isolation source: Y3 must sample point D1 replicate A | place: Australia: South Australia | collected 2014 ...
CTGGGTTACCATCGACGTCGATAACCTTGAAAGGCCAGGTCTTCATGTCCTTTTGGACAGACTCGTCGTCGAATCTTCTACCAATCAAACGCTTAGCATCAAAAACAGTGTTTCTTGGGTTCAAAGCAGCTTGGTTCTTGGCAGCATCACCGATCAATCTTTCCTCTGGGGTGAAGGCAACGAAAGATGGAGTAACTCTGTTACCTTGTTCGTTGGCAATAATTTCAACGGAAGATTCATAAGTAGCAACACAAGAGTATGTTGTACCTAAATCGATACCGATAGCACCTTGGAAAACACCTTCAGCCATTGTTAATGAGGATATTGGTTCTTGGTTTCTTGAAAGAAAAAACGATGGGTAACAAGTGCAAAATAACGAAATTTATGTAACAAATAGGTGAGGATAACAAAAAAAATTCGATTGAGAATAGCAGTTGAAAAATTTTTTTATCTCATCTCTGCGTCGCCCAAAAAAATCATGAAAAAAAAAAAATTGAAAAAGAAAATCCACATTTCTTTTTCCGTTTCGAATGATACGAATTAAGTGTGATCTTGTATAAGCCATCATTGAAACGATCAAATAAGCTTACAATCTGGTATCTTCCAACACCATTTCCGCATAATCTATAAATCCAAAGTAATTAATGCAGACTCTATACTGGTGACGGCTAATGCAATTGAGTATAAGTCACCCGAAATTAGTATTGTTTGTTGAACAGATTCAGGGTGGTTCCTTTCATGTGCAGTCATTTTATCACTAATAGGTATTATTTTTATGCTGGCGCCTGATTTTTCCCTCAAGCTTTCAATTCTCGTTCCTTTAGCTCCAATGAGGAAAGTGATTTGTGTTTTGTTCAGTTTTATTTCTAGAGTGACTATGAAATCGTGCCGTTGCGGCCCATTTGTCTGTACTTTATTAGTGCTCTTTTGCAGTTCTGCCACTGTTGAGTTTTGAGGTAAAATTTCTTGGTTTGTCAGAAAAATTTCCTCAACTGTAAAACATAGTACAGAAGCCTTAGTTTTGATTTTTTTGAACAATTGAGAAAAGTCTTCTTGGAGAATACGTAGGCGGTTATCGTGATATGTGTAAAAAGTATTATTAAAAACCCTCAAGTCCTCCCTTGAAACAAACCTGGGCAAACATATTTCCAATATATTGTCGGTAAATACCAGATTGAGGAGATCCACCTCCAACAGGCACAAAATATATATAGTGTCATAGTTTGGTCTAATGACTCCTTTTATCTTGTCAAGGTGGACGCAAAACTCTAGTAAATTCTTTCTGAAGAAAGAATAATCAAGAGCGAGCTTCAAATATAATGCTTTTTCCGGGAATATGTTTTTATTGTTGAATTGCTTTCCCTCCTGGAGCTCTTCTAATAGTTTCACCAATTTGGTGTCCAAACAAAATGGCTGAGGGCTGTGTTGGTTACTCATTGTTTTGGTATGCACTAGCTGATTAAAACTCTCGATCTTATTTTATTAGTAGCTGTGACGCGTAATCAAATTAACCCAAGTTCATTACTTGTATTAACACTGTCGGCGGCTAAAATGCGATCGTCCCGTTTAGCGGATAGAACTACAAAACCAGATATATATTCTGCATCTGCAACTTTCAAAGTTTACCGTTTTCTCAATACTCTACTTGCTAGTGAAATGGCGGTAGTGATAGGCAACCTGTATCCACTTTGTAAAAGGTATTTCACTATATCTGTCGCCAAGAGCAATCTACAGTACGATTCCTAAATCGGCAGATCATCCTATATTTAGATCGTAGATAATATTACTCAGATAAGATTGCTGATGAAACTTTACTATATTGAGTTTTCTAAATGTTTCCTTACGAAGTTCTTGATATAGTCAACGTGATGAAACAATTTGTATTTAGTTGGTGTGACCTCAAATTTTTACGGTTTTTTGAAAAGAACCCGTTATGAAATTAAGAAAAACAGTAATTCAAAAATGTGAAGAAATTAGGAAACAAAATATCTTAAAAAGATTGAACGAACACTCTGTTACCAACAAGAATATGTTTATCACATCAGTTTAAGCATGCCTCCAAGAAGTATAGAAGAATGGTTTTACTACAAGTTACTGAGTAGTCCAGGTTTCCATAGATTTGTACGCAAGGTATATAGGAAAGTAAATGGTATTAAAGAAGATCCTTTCACTGACCAATCAACTGCTTTTCAATATCTTTATAAGCCAACTCCACGACAGAAATTTAAGGCTTTAAGGCTTTTATTTTGGGATGAAATGAGATCTACTTTTGGGTTCAGAAGGAGACTAGGAGACCGCTTTAAAAAAGATTAATTCATCCTTGTCTGATGTACAAGTACTATAAAACAGACAAAAGTACCTTTTGACTGCATTTCACACTAAAATCTCTTTTTAAAACGAAAAAAACGCATGCAATTTAAATAATATTACTACGTACTATTTGGCATTTTTATTTAACACCATTATATATATTCAAAACTATATATTACACAACTTCCGGAAGGGAAACAACTATATAATACACTCGGAATACAACTTTAAAACCTTGAAAATAAGAATTAGCCATAAAAATCTTGGAGGGAAGCACTTGGCATCAAGACTCCTTTGCTTGGCTGTTTAAAGGATTTCACTTTCGATAGAGAGACATCGTCTTTCAAGGCAACGATAACCTTTTTGTCTGAACCAAATTCAAAATTATCAGCAACAACATCAGCATTGTACCTACGGATTCTGTAAGGATAATTATTACTACCATCTTGATTTAAAATGCCCTTTAATGACCAAGAAATCGCATAAGGACCCGTCGATGTAACAATAGTTTGTTCTTGCTGGCCTATACCGGTATTAAAATAAGCCTTCGTAAATCGGATTGGTTTTTTTGTGTACGTTAAGATTGATGCCGAATGTTCTGGTCGTATTTTTAATACATATGTTTTAACATTTTCACTGGCTGGGAACGACTTCAGAAATCCAATGTTGCCAGCATTTTTTCCATCCTTAATTTTCAAATCCATAAGAAGCAGAGTACTCTCGCAAGTCGCCAATAACCATTTACCGTCAGCAGAGGTAGTAATAAACTTGATTGCTTGGCCTAGTGAAGGTATAGCAGTTTTTGCCCTAATACCGAGCCTATCATATAGTTTTATGTCACCTTTTTCTGACCCAATAGCAATATAACCACTCTCTGTTGTTCCAATAGAGCTAAAGTTATATTTACCCACGTAATCTTTTGATTCATCGACGGCTATTTTATTTTTTCCGTTAATTCTAGGATCAATTTTAAAGACACCTTTCTGTGAAACGCCAACAATTGTTTGTTCAGGCGTCATTTGATCGAATTTTTTGGTTGGACCATATTGAACAACATTCTTGTCACCAGTAGACCATTCTTCAATCACCTTTCCTCTTTCTATATCCATCTTATAAAGTTTGTTCTCATTTTCGCCATCAGTCAAAATTAAATTACGATCTTCCATATACAACATTGGCTTATGAGGATCAATGCTTTTACCACCTAAATTAGAAATATTCTTTATGGCAGCTACAAATTCTAGAGAATCGTCTTCATCATCCGTTTTGAACACACCAATTCTGTTATCTCTTGTAACATATGACCTGTTGTTCCTAAAGGCGACAGTCAATGAACTATTACCTTTGGAAGTCGCACGCCTAGGTTCTTCAAAGGCTTCAGATGAAATGATTCTTTTGGAGTGATCGTTTTCGTCATCCTCATCTTCGCTATCATTTTCACTTTCGCTTGATTCTTTATCTCTTTCCTCATTTGATCTGTCATCTATGTGTAAAATGTCATCAAATTGCTTTTCCAATGGCACGGATGATGAATCTAAAATATAATCTTTCTCCTTTTCAGGAACGTCGGTCCACGTTTCTTTGTTCAAAGTCATCCATAAACATTTAACCCAAGCAAACCTGAATTGAATACACTTATCTAAGTCCTTAAATTTTAACATATAAGACAATGTAATGTTTTGTAGCGTATAGTTGAAAAGAAAGGCATCGGTAGCTAATTCAAAGGTAGGATTGATATTTGGGGCGACCTGAGTCCCAAGACGATTATCTTTACCTTCTATCGCTAGCCAAAATTCGTACTTGCCTGTATCAATAATTGCTACCTTTACCACGGGCTCCTGCAGAATAAATTTTTCTTGAATTGGATCATACATGTATAGGCTAGACATCACTAAACAACAATATTCCCCTTCTGGAACTTTTTTCAATGGAGAAGGAGTTCTTTCCAATATTTCACTTTCCTTCTCGTGCTCAAAAGAGGTGTCTTTAGCATCTTGAAAGTCATCTGAGCTTGAATCTAACTCGTCATCATCATCTTGAACAAAGAGCCTGGTTGATCTATGCTCTATTTCCTTTAAGTCATCTGCTGAGGCAGTGAGAGAGGATTTTTTATTCCTTACTTCGAATTGGCATCGGTAAACAGTTTGGATAAACTGTTCAACATCAGAAAACGACACATCAGCGGCAACAACAAATTGAACCTTTTCATCTTGTTCATCACCTCTTAAGTTCTCCCACACAAGCGCCACGTTTCCTTGTTTATCCCATGTTTTGTGAAACATGATTTTATCCGATATTTCAACGCTCCACTCCTCTTCTTTCTTTTTAGACTGTGTGGATAAAACACTGATGGTGTCGTCTTCAAAATTCTCAGCCTCATCTCCCGTGCCTCCTTCACTATCGTCCTCTACCCTATAAACCGCCAACTCATAATCAAATTTGCCTATTTTACGTACGCTTAAAGTTGCATTGTTGTAAATACATTCTAAAACAGCTTTAGGGGAATTCTTAGACCTCAAAAGATTAAACTGCCCAGAAGGTATCGTGATGAGCTCTGGCTTGTTACCAGACTCCATAAACTTCTTCAAAATGTTCATCAGTCACTATAACTACTGCAGATATTATTGGACTGGATACGTAAAGAAAGAATGAAGTTTGTTTCTACTAATCAAGTTCGAATGAAGTGCTTGACTACTTTGCTTTCAGTGCTGTCCTTAAGGGACATTACTAAGTAAAAGTGATTAGTAAAAATAACAACATTCCCACAGTCGTCTAAAATGATCATAAAGCTAGTAAATATGAAATGATGGTAGAACTAAAACACCAATCACCAATGGTGTAGAAAGTCTCCAAGGAGAGTCGATCGTATACTGTTCATATCACGGTAAGCTATTTAACAAGGCACTACGTATTCCCTTCGACTTCCTTCTGAATCATTTGGTTAGCACTTGGCATGAACATTCTGCGAATAGCATGTCGTTCTTTTCATTGCCTGCGCTGCGGTCCATTACTCAATGAGAACAGGGGATGGTCATCCAAAAAGATTATTAAATTAGTCAATAAATCGAGTTTGTCCAATAAAGAGTTTACAGAAAAAGTACGAGATGGTACGAAAGACATTCCTGAGTGGAAGAAGCAGAAAATGGCAGTTAGAAAAAAATTGCAAGGCCAGAGGTGGAACCCACCAAAAAAGATATCACAGGAACAAATGGAGGCTCTAAGACTATTGAAATTCAACTTTCCTGAACTGACAGCATCTGATCTTGCAGACCGGTTCAAAATTTCTCCCGAGGCTGTTCGAAGAATTTTGAAGTCCAACTGGAAGCGTACTGATGAGGAAAACAATAACACCTACGAGAGATGGAAAAGAAGAGGAGAACGGATAAAAGAAATGTATCAAAGAAAAGAGGATGCCGATTTTGTATCCAATCAAATTGTTACTAGCAGAAAGATTATACTTGGGTCCAACTCAAATTCACCTGAATTAATAGCAAGGAATGTTCGCACTTTTAAACCTTTCAAGCCTAACAACAGTACACCTGAAAAGAAAAACACCAACAAACTATACATTTTGAAGCATTTGGGCTCGAAACAATAACACTTTTGAGGGATTTATATATTATTACGAAACTTCTTGTAGATAAAGGAACATATATATGTACATTAGAATAGAGAGCATGCAGTAATATCGTTAGTGGAACCGTTTCTGCACTTTCACTTGCAAAAATTGGTATGTGTCTTCTTAGGTACTATGAAAAATAACGGTATTGTTCGCCACTGATCAGACGGATGCGTTACGTGCACTAGAGCGTTTTAAATTCAATGCTATTATTTTTGATTGTTACCTTGGCACTTGGCCATTCACAAACCAACCTTTGATTTCTCGGATTCCCTGTATAATATTTCTTGATTTATTTGAAAAAGCTCGGGACCTATCTGTTAACTCAACCTGGTCAGTCACCATCTTAATTTGAAAGACAAAATCGTCTATACTTTCAGATGGTTGGCCTGAGGATCTGTTAAAATACTGTAATTCTTGTTTCATATTTTGCAGTTGATAAATCATTTCAGCCCAATGGCTATTATCTTCTCGTATTATATTGTCGTCTGAAGTTTGAGTGGACCTCTCCACAAAGTTATTCTGTTCGTTGAACCCCAACGAGGATACTGGGGTCATCACCAGTCGTTTTTGCAATTGCGCTATGATTCTTCTCAAACGCAACAAAACAAACAAGGAAAAATCATTTCTCTGCTGGTACTGCTTTTGTAGCGTTGGTTCAACAAACATAGCAATAACAAAATATAGAAATGCATAAATTGATCCACCATTATATAACAAGCCCTTGATGGCATTCACCGTTGGATTAGTTCCCTCTACTTTTTTAATGCCTATGTTGGAAGGCCAGTCAATATTCCTGGGAAAACTGTTAATCGATGTCATGATTTTTAGTCTGCCTTACGTGGTTCTGCTTATCAGAATGATGGAAATATTTCAATGCTTTCATTTTATCTTGGACCCTTATAAATTTACTTGACAACGCGGGTGTAACAATAATACCGAGCCCAACCGATACCAACAGAAATAAAACAAACGATATACATCAAATACTTAAATTGCGTCCTCTACTTAAAATGTACAAAATAAGTCTTCTTCATATCTCCGCAGAATTCTTGTCATACCCTCGCTATTGTAAGGCCTGCGTGGTTTCACGAAACTTGAAGAGCCATCATTCTTTTCATCATCATTTGGTAAGTGGCTCCTAGACTTACCGGCCCTTTTCTTCAAAAGCTTATTGATTGTGTCCTGCTTCTCCTCTTCCAGTCTCTTCTCGCTAAGGTTCTTCCTTTTACGTGCATTTTCGGCTCTTCGCAGCTGGATTTCTTCATCTGTTAATTTCTTTTTAGACCCACCATCTTCCAGCAAATCTAACAGCATCTTGCTTCGAGTCGTAGTACTTCTAGTAGAATCTGTTGTATTTTCTTTTGTTGCCTCCACTTCATCATCCTCTTCGTTACCGTTACCGTTTACCACAGAGACCAATTCGTCTGACTCTTTACTTATACTGGGTTCATTATCTTCATAGCCTCCAGATTCCCCGTCTTGTTCTTCCTCCCCCTTCTGTCCAACATCGTTTTGGGCGTCGTAAGATTCTTCACTTTTCTCTACCTCCTTTCCTCCACCTCTATTCAGTTCCTTCTCTAAGCTCTCTTCTTCTTCCAATATACCGTCTTCTATTTCGCCATCATTACCTTTACTATCACCAATATCAGATTTTTCAGAAGCTGTTGGGGCAACTTGCCTTTTGTCCATTGATCTGGTGTGTAGATGGCGCTTCTTAGAAGGGCTCAATACATCTTCCTCCTCATCATAATCTTCATCAACCTCCACAGAAAGTTCTTTATCTCTAATGCGTTTTGAGGTTCTTACACCCTTAGGTACACTCCTACGTGCTGTTCTTCTAGATGATTTGGCTGTGACTATCTGATCGTCAATATCTTCCGTATAATCATCATCGTCAATGTATTCTTCCCCACCAGCTGAGACGCTGTCGGATAACTCTGCCTCAATGTCACTTGCTTCACTGTCCATTGTAGTCTGCTAATCGCCAGTTATTTGCTAGTTAGGCGTTTTATCCTTGAAGAAAAGACACGTTAAAAATGAGAATCTTCGTTCTGCGTTATACTTTCCTCCTTTTCTTCTCTCTTTTTTGCTAATGGGATTCTATAAAACTGTTCCGCCTTAATCATTTTAAGAATTTTGAAAATTAAAATACGTAAAAGTTTACATAAATTATACATTGAACTGAAAAACAAAGTAGAAAACGTGAATCAGTGAAATAAAGGAGTAAAATAAGTTAAACAATGATGTTACTTAATTCAATTACTCATAACAGGTCCTTCTCAAAAAATCTTTTCCTCATTTCCATTCTACCAGTTCCATGCTTTTTAACCAGTTTCCTTATTTGTTCTTGATCATTGCTTTTTAGCGATTCGTCGTCATCATGTGTCCAAATACCAGGAACGTTGGGAGGAGGATTAACATTGTCCTTAAACATGTTCAAGAAATAGCGAGGAAAGACCATCAGATCCCCGGATAAACACGTCAATATGCTCGTACTGAAATTTTTACGTATACCAGTTTCATCGCAAAGATCCTGTACCAGTTTTTCAGCCTGTGATGGCTCATAATCTCCTGAAATAACTTCATGAAGTTTATCCATAAATTGTCTCGTACTGCCAAAATGAAAGAACAATGGCAGGAAAAGATCTGTTGTTGCAATTTTTGGTGGAAAGCTTATGGTATCAGGATCAATATTATCATATATATCTTCATTCGAAAAATCGCTTCTTATAGCTTCCGCAATCTCGTGTGGATACTCAAAGGGCAAACTATTTGAAATATTGGATAGATCATTCTTTAAACTGGAAATGAAATTCATGGTATCTTCGTCCAGTAATTCGTTTTCTGGTATAGCGTAAGAGTTGGAAGCAGCGGCAGCAGCAGCGGCAGCAGCATTAGCGGACGCAGCATTGGCAGTAGGCTGAACATTTCTTTGAGAACTATAATTTCTTGCCCTCTTGGCGGCAGAGTTATAATTGCCAGGAGTGGGAACGCCAGGCCTCTTGGGTCTATTGGTGAGGTTCTTCATCGGTTCCGGCTCTCTATTCTGAGCTTTTTCAGCTTCATAATAACTAATATAATCATCAATGCCGTAAGCGAGAAGAAACTTCCTAAACCTATCTCTCCAAGCATTCTCAGTATGTGTTGCATGCTCTTCGGCAAAATGCTTGAAAAATTCTCGTGCAATCGGTCCCCTACGGCTTTGGGTTCTGTAAGCTGCAAAGTTGGGTTCACTCCCTGGAACATGATTTGGATCCATTGTCATATTCCTCCTCGCTATAGCAGTGGGTGTATCCTCATCTGTGATAAGTGATCTTCCAGTATCAGGGTCGATTTGAAACAAATCACGATAAAACTGCTTCTTGACCGCGATTGCCAAAGTGTAATCTTCATCTGCTGAAAATTTCCTTTTAATTGATGGTGGCAAAACTTTAGTCTTTATCAGATTTCCATCGTCGTCTCTAACCAATTTACCAAACTTGTCAACCTCATAAACGTACTCTAGTCTTTTGGAAAGATAGACTCTAAATCGGTGCCTAATAGAATTACCCGTGTGGTTAGGCACATAATGGGATATTTCATCGTAAAGAGTATGTGTTGTACGCCTGGTTGGATTTTTTCTCACAACATCCAAAATAAACTCATCTTCCTCATCTGTAAAAGAAGCTTTATTGTGGGAGGGCAAAGCGCCTCTCGAAATCATGGACCTTTGTGCTTGAAAAGATGCATTCCCCTCATCTGCTGTTTGAGGGTTGTTGTCCTGTGTCAAAAGATCATTGTCTTCGTCGTTGACGTTGCTATTATTATTATTGGAGGTATCTTTTTGAGGTTGTTCGATCTGGACCAAGTCATTGTGCCCTCCGCTTGTGATTGATGCGGTGCTGCTTACATGTTGACGAAGGAGCTGAGCTTGCTCTTGTAATCTAGCTTGTTGTTCAGCGTCTACCATAACTTTTTCGCTGGTTGAGTCTTCCGTAGCGCCATTAGTATTCGTAGAGATTATTTCTGTTTTGGGCCTGATAGAATCCTTGTTATCGCTATTGCTATTGCTATTATCTACACCATTAGAATGCGATTCCTCCTGCAACCTACTATCGACAACTTCTCTAAAGTTATCGTATGGTACTAAATAATTTTCCATGTTCAGTAGCGAGTTGCTTTGACAACATGCCTTAATATAAGTCGGAGTTACCGTTGGTAAATTGGTATGATTATAGGGTGACACGATGAAAACATTCTCTTTTGATTCTCTTGGCTTGGAGTCTAGCACTTCACCACCGTTTGCTCTAATCAGACGCGCTAATTGATCAATATCATTTAAAGAATCATGCGCATCCGCGTCGCGATTAAGATAGAATTTCATATTTGACAGAGGAGGACCACTTACTTGTTCCTTTTTCTCATCAGCAGCGGTGTCATCAGTAGTAGGTTCAGTAACAGATGCACCTGATGTCGAAGCAATGTTAGCGGTAGCAGCAGTATCAGCAATGGAAGGCGTGGTAGTTGTTACACCGACTTCAGTGGTATCATCATCATCTTTCTTTTCGACCTCCGTCTGATCCACTTTCTCACTAGTTTCAGCAGCAGTAGCACCAGTGTTTTCTTCGTTTTGATTAGCTTTTACCTCAGCGGCTGAATCCGATGGCGCTGTGACTGCAGCAGAACCACTGTCAACAACGACCATACTCGGATCCAATGCATCAACATATTCTGCTGGTGCAGTTTCAAAATCATCTGGACTAGACATATTGAGATAATCTGTACGCAAATAGTGTCTTATGTAGGGCGGTTGCGTATACAACGGTTTGTGTTTACTACCTTTTGGGCTATGGGTTTGTTTTGTTTAAAACGTGTATTGATGGTGTTTAGGTGCTGGATGTTGGGTGTTGAAGAAATGATTGCGGTTGTCTGTTTTCGGTTTTGTTTTCTTTTCTCGCTAAATTTTAAAACTTCAACAACGAAGAAGAGGCGGGTAGCGGCCATTGGGCAAGAATACTTGTAGCTCCAGCGAAAGTTTCATTGAAATTTAAGATTCAGTATTATGAGTTACATAATAATATTCATATCTTTTTCATATAGTACATTATATAAAATCTGTTGCGCTTTTAAGTAGTACTTTTTGTTTTAAGAGCATTGTACTTGAATTAATTCATAGTCATATTGCCCCTTCTTAATATCGTACTTCACTTTCATAGATGAAAGCAGATTGTTCTTTATACATGCTGTGTCCAAACCTTTGGTCTGTCTCCGTAGGTTTAGTCCCATGGATGCATCGTGCCCGTAAAATACTTTGGCGTTACTAAAGTGGTCTCCGTATTTGTCCCACAGTGTGTACCATCTCACATAATTCTTGTTTTCCTTTTCACGTGATGTTTTTGACCAGTTCTTCTTATCAACGTACTTCATGTTTGACAGAGAGCTCACGCCCGGAATTTGGTTGGGCTTCATGAAGTCTCCCGGAACCATCCCTGCATGTGCACCAAAGAGTATATCACCGGTAATATCCAGATCTAGTTCTATGGCCATAGAACAATGTTCCGCTAGCTGACTTAATTTGGAAAACCCAAGTTCGCGAGCTAACCGTCCATGTGCGTTGCTGATTTTAGAGATGTCTTGTGGTATGAAATTAGTCTCCGTACTGAAAGTTAAAGGTGTCATTAATTTGGGGCGTCTTACCCATTTCGAGAAGTCTGGGTTTAAATAGGCCATCATGACCAATATTTCATGATTGCCCAAAACGCACTTGACTTGATCCTTGTGATTTAGAATATACGACACGACCTTGTCTGAGTCCGGGCCCTTGTGAATAAAGTCACCCAGCAATATCATTGTTATATTTTCTCCTAGTCCTCCAATCTTGTCATCAATGAGTTCTATGAACTCATCATAGTTACCATGAACGTCACCAACAAAAACGTACTCCTTATTTAAATCTGTTACATGCTCAATTTTCTTCAAGGTGCTAATTGTAGGCAATAAGGAAACTGGTGGAGACAACCGAGGGTTATCAAACTTGAATATATATAGTGTATAAACGCAGCATGCCACAAATAATATCAATGCTGTACTAAGTGTAGCGGCTCGTCTTTTCCGCTTATCTTCCATTTTTGCGTATCTATGCTCCTCAAGCCTGGCTCATTTTACAAGCTGGAAGGTCGAGGAAAAGGAAGAACTAATTCAAGAATAATGTGCTCTTCTTATAGGATGCGTATATGTTCTAATATATCTCAGATGGGCCCGCGAGACTTTTCTAGCATGAAAAAAAAAGGTGGATCCTTGATTATCTAAAATTATAGTTTATATCGTTCATGCTGCACAAAAACGTGCCAGCAATGCAATGCGCCTCAAGCGTAAAAAAACAAGCGGCATTGGCCAACAGAGAAAAAAATATGAATTGTAGACGCGGCATTGAGAGAAGTATGGAAGACCCGTGACTAACCCTGATATGACTGTCTCAAGTCAGGATCTTCTTTGTCTCCTAAATGTTTGCCGTCCAGGAACTTTAAGTCAGTTTTATTTGGACATTTCTCGAGCACTTCTTTGGGAAAGTAGTCTTGTTGGACTTTTCCTTCAATATAATCGGGATTGTACTTGTAGCCTTTATGATAACCCAGCTCCTCCATCAATTTGGTTGGCGCATTTCTGATATGCATCGGTATCTCACTGCTTGCTAAACTGTACATGTTCTCGCTCATCATTGCCCTTAATTTCTTCCAAGCTCTATATAGTTCTACTGACTTTGGTGCCCTAGCCAAAGCAACACAACATTGCGCCAGTGCAAGGTCTGCCTCTGGCAAACCAACTTTCATTACTGCGTCATGTGCCGCGACAGCCAAGGGCAATAATGAACTATCCCGTAATCCGATATCTTCAGAAGCTATTCGAATCATTCTTCGGGCAACATACAATGGGTCCTCTCCTCCCTGCAACATTCTTGCTAAATAGTACAGTGAGGCGTTTTCGTCCCCACCTCTAATGGATTTATGAAACGCAGAGATTGTATCATAATGGTTATCTCCCTTTGGGTCATAGTATGTATTCAACCCGTTGCTGCTGTTGTTCTTAATTATGTCTCGTACATCATCGATAGATAATTCTTCCTCGTCGGCCTTGCGCTCTCTTGTTGAAACTTCGATCATTTCCAACATATTTAACGCCCTCCTTGTATCACCCACCGACAGATCTACCACGTACTCCAGTATGCTTCTAGACAATTTCAAAGGATTTTCAATATTCCATACTTGTTTCCTGCATTTATTCAATAATGCAATTCCTCTTGATAAAACAATACACAGTTCGTTGACATTCAGCTTTTCTAGGACAAAAATCAGACATCTGCTAATGAGAGCATTGTTCAGCTGAAAACTTGGATTTTCTGTCGTTGCACCAATCAAAATAATGTCACCGTTTTCTACGTGTGGCAATAACAAATCCTGTTGAACTTTATTGAATCTGTGAATTTCATCAATAAAAAGTACAGTTCTTCTTTTGGTCAATTGATATTCCTTTTTTGATTTTTCAAATATACCTCTCAATTCTTGCGTATTTGCCTTTGTCGCACTTGTTTCGATCATGAAGTACCTGGAACCAACATTTGATTCATTACTACTGGTTGTCGCAGTTTTCGTTAATAGTCTAGCTAGTGAAGTCTTTCCTACACCTGGAGGGCCCCAGAGTATCATAGATGGTATAGTCCCTTGTTTTATGTATTTGAACAATGTACCATTATCTTGAGAGAGAATGTGCTGCTGACCTACATAATCTCTTAATTCTTTTGGCCTCAATTTTTCACTAAGTGGCAAATGGCTTATTTTCTGCAACCATCTGCTTTCGTAATCGTTGTGAAGTTGATCTCTGCTCGAAGCAGGCTCCACTATTGATTTCGCAAAATCCGTGGATGGTGCTGCCTTAAATCTTTTGCTTTCATTTTCAACAATCTCAATATCATCACTCTCGCTCTTAAGACCTGGCTTAATTTCATGGTCCTTATTTTCAAGATCAATGAACTTCTCTGAGTTAGCTTGTTTCCTCTTTTTTGGGCCTGCCAAAAGACTTGACACCGTTTGTGGCCTACTCGAAGGCTTTGACTTTTCCTTGCCACATATGTCAAGATGAGAGTTGATTAAGGAAAAAAAGACTTTTCTAGAGCAAATTGGGCATGATATGAGCTGTTCTACAGATGTCCTCTTGTTACTCATTGAGACTGTGCGATCCTGTTTCAGATCTTACCGCTAGCGTTCTTCTGCTAATAAGCTATTTTTTACCTGTCGATGACCTACCTTAAAACACGTTTCGTTTAAGACAACGCGTACAGTTTCACAAGGAAAGCAACCGATGATTGAATGTCAATTAAAAAACAAAAAACAGATGTTAATTTTAACTGGGCTCTCAATATCAAACCGTTATAGTATATGATGTATCTAAACGACCACTTATCACTTGGATATGTTGTCAAATCCGTTTTGCTCTTGCGCATGTTATACCTACTTTTTACTATCTACGGCGGGCATCCTGACCCGGCTTATTTACTTGAAAATGCAACAATAAGTCCGTTACGCAATATTGAATTTTGATGAGAACCGTTCTGCGATATTCAGCACTGTCAATACAAGCTTGAAAAAGGGACAACTGGATATACAGGGGTGTTTTTGACACGATAGAGAATACTTTTTCGTTTTTATTGTACCATTACGGCTACTCAACGAGATTTCAAAACTTTAGCTGTATCGAATTGGCTCTTTTTTCACCCTGAAGCACAATTATAAGGGAACGATGAATTGCAAGGCGGTAACCATTAGTTTATTACTGTTGTTATTTTTAACAAGAGTATATATTCAGCCGACATTCTCGTTAATTTCAGATTGCGATGAAACTTTTAATTATTGGGAACCATTAAATTTATTGGTACGTGGATTTGGTAAACAAACCTGGGAATATTCACCCGAGTATTCTATTAGATCATGGGCTTTCTTATTACCTTTTTACTGTATTCTTTATCCAGTAAACAAATTTACTGACCTAGAAAGTCATTGGAACTTTTTCATCACAAGAGCATGCTTAGGCTTTTTTAGTTTTATCATGGAATTTAAACTACATCGTGAAATTGCAGGCAGCTTGGCATTGCAAATCGCAAATATTTGGATTATTTTCCAATTGTTTAATCCGGGCTGGTTCCATGCATCTGTGGAATTATTGCCTTCTGCCGTTGCCATGTTGTTGTATGTAGGTGCCACCAGACACTCTCTACGCTATCTGTCCACTGGGTCTACTTCTAACTTTACGAAAAGTTTAGCGTACAATTTCCTGGCTAGTATACTAGGCTGGCCATTTGTTTTAATTTTAAGCTTGCCATTATGTTTACATTACCTTTTCAACCATAGAATTATTTCTACCATCAGAACCGCATTCGACTGCTGTTTGATATTTTCATTGACTGCATTTGCTGTGATTGTCACTGACAGTATATTTTACGGGAAGCTTGCTCCTGTATCATGGAACATCTTATTTTACAATGTCATTAATGCAAGTGAGGAATCTGGCCCAAATATTTTCGGGGTTGAGCCATGGTACTACTATCCACTAAATTTGTTACTGAATTTCCCACTGCCTGTGCTAGTTTTAGCTATTTTGGGAATTTTCCATTTGAGATTATGGCCATTATGGGCATCATTATTCACATGGATTGCCGTTTTCACTCAACAACCTCACAAAGAGGAAAGATTTCTCTATCCAATTTACGGGTTAATAACTTTGAGTGCAAGTATCGCCTTTTACAAAGTGTTGAATCTATTCAATAGAAAGCCGATTCTTAAAAAAGGTATAAAGTTGTCAGTTTTATTAATTGTTGCAGGCCAGGCAATGTCACGGATAGTGGCTTTGGTGAACAATTACACAGCTCCTATAGCCGTCTACGAGCAATTTTCTTCACTAAATCAAGGTGGTGTGAAGGCACCGGTAGTGAATGTATGTACGGGACGTGAATGGTATCACTTCCCAAGTTCTTTCCTGCTGCCAGATAATCATAGGCTAAAATTTGTTAAATCTGGATTTGATGGTCTTCTTCCAGGTGATTTTCCAGAGAGTGGTTCTATTTTCAAAAAGATTAGAACTTTACCTAAGGGAATGAATAACAAGAATATATATGATACCGGTAAAGAGTGGCCGATCACTAGATGTGATTATTTTATTGACATCGTCGCCCCAATAAATTTAACAAAAGACGTTTTCAACCCTCTACATCTGATGGATAACTGGAATAAGCTGGCATGTGCTGCATTCATCGACGGTGAAAATTCTAAGATTTTGGGTAGAGCATTTTACGTACCGGAGCCAATCAACCGAATCATGCAAATAGTTTTACCAAAACAATGGAATCAAGTGTACGGTGTTCGTTACATTGATTACTGTTTGTTTGAAAAACCAACTGAGACTACTAATTGATATACAGGTTCTCTAAAACAAGCAGCAAAAAAAAAAAAAGCCTGCTTACTACTTGTTTTGAGCGTTTTTTCTTATCAATAGTTTTAACATTTTTCCACGTAAATATATATATATCTATATGTTTTTATGCATTTTATAAAAAAAATATGTTTGTTCATTACTCTTTCATTTTTTCATTGAAAACTTTTAAAAAATGTCATGATTAGTTACATTTCGTATATATAAAACTATAAAACTGTGAAAAGAAATTAAATTGAAGTTTGTCATGGATGTCCAACGCCCTATTTAATTTCTTTATGCAACATGCTTTCTCTTGCGGGGCCGGTACCAACCCATTCAACAGGAACGCCAACAAAATCTTCAATATATTTTAAGTACTTCTTTGCGTTTTCCGGCAAATCTTCATACTTTGTAATTTTGGTAATATCTTGATCCCAACCTGGCAAAACTTTGTATTCAACTTCAACTTTACCAAGAATATTCAAGTCTTCAGGGAACAAATCTAGCTTCTTACCTTGAATAGAATATGAAATACCCACTGGGATTTCTTTGAAAGTATCGAGGACGTCTAATTTGGTAATGTTCAAACTCGTGTATCCATTGATCAAAGTTGAGTATTTCAAGACTACCAAGTCTAACCAACCGCAACGACGCTTACGACCAGTAGTGACACCAAATTCAGCACCAATGGTCTGCAGTTTTTCTCCATTTTCGTTCAATTGTTCCGTTGGGAAAGGACCTTCACCAACTCTAGTTGTGTAGGCTTTAACAACACCATAAATTTCATCAATAGTACGTGGAGGAATACCTAAACCGGTGAGGACACCACCAATACCAGTATTGGAAGAAGTCACATATGGATAAGTACCAAAATCAATATCCAACATCAAAGCATTAGCACCCTCAACCAATATCTTTTTCTTTGCTTCAATAGCATTGTGCATGAAAACGACAGAATCGACGACGAATGGCTTTAGTTGCTCTCTTAACTTCTTGTATTCAGCAGGTTTGGCTTCAAAGTCGTATTCGAAATCACCGTATCTTTGTCTTCTCGTTTCCAATAATCTCTTATATCTAGCGACAAATTCCTCCCAGGCACCGGGTTGATCATTCACCAAATGATGAACTCTCAAACCAGATCTAGAAGCCTTTGTGGAATAAGTTGGACCAATACCTTTACCGGTAGTACCGATATTTTTACCATCTTTAGAACGACCTGATAACTCCAATTCTCTTAGCTTGTCAGTCACCTGATGAAAGTCAAAGACTAAATGTGCTCTGGAAGAAACAAATAATCTACTCCTTGCGTTCTTCAAACCTTTAGCTTCCAAGGTTTCCAACTCTTTGAAAAAAGATGGAACATGAATAACAACACCATTACCCAAAAGGTTTTGGCAGTTTGGGTTGACTAAACCAGATGGTAACATATGGAAATCATACTTAACACCGTTTACAACAATGGTATGCCCGGCATTGTTACCACCGGCGCAACGGGCTACAATATCATATTTACCAACCAGTAAATCAACTAGTTTACCTTTACCCTCATCACCCCATTGGGAGCCCAATACAACGTTAACCATTCTGATATGCTTTAAATTTAGTAATGTTACGATTTCCCCTACCTTATCCAACGAAAAGCTTAATATTTACTCGGTCGAGGTAAGCTTTTACAATCGTTTCTTTTATAAGGCAAGTTAAGAAATAAAGAGAAAGTCAAAAAAGAAAAGACTAGTAAGAAAAAGAAATTACTTTTTTAGAAATAATGTTTACTTATTATTATTTACTTTGTTAATCTGTGACTCAATGAAAAGGATCGCGATCAGTAAATGTAAAATCGAGATTATTTAAATACAATTTTTTTCCGTATCTGGATTCACAGGAACAGGTAAGTGGGACATGTTTTCCCGACGATTTGGTCACGAGAGCGAATTGAATGGGACTAATCTCACCATCCGATTCTCTGGGGTTGCGGTAATTGCTGATTCCTTTAAGTTTACAGATTTATTAATTGGTTGCAAAGTAAATTACTATTGACTCTACCGGCCATAAGGAAGGTAGATTGACTTCTTTGCTGGTCATTTTTTCATATGTGATGTGCACGTGACATTGCACCCGGGTAAGAGGGTAACACTGTGGGAAAACTTTTCAGTGAAATTCGCATTAGAAGAAAGCAGATCTGAATTCGATGAGATTCTCGGAACGGTGGCATGTCTTTGAAGAACGGGGATACTTATTGAGCAGCCTGCCACTTGAACATTTGGCAAGAAAGGTGAGAATTGACCTCATTATAATTACAAATGAGCGGGAGTTTGTCTAGAGGAAATGGTGGAAAGAAAGTTCTTAATAAGAATCAATTACTGAAGCGAAATCGCATAAGAAATGCTAGATCAATTAGAGCAGAGGCCGTAGCCGCTTCATCAACAAAAACTGGGACACCGAGTGATCTGAGTGAATCGGGAAGTAAGCTAAACGTGGACCAATTCATCAGTTCTCGACAATTCGAGGTTAAGCAGTTGCAATTGGCCATGCATAATTCCAAAGCAGCCAGCTCAACGAGAATATTTCAGGCATTGCCTCGAAAATTGCGTCGTAGAACGGCTTCGCATAATGTTCGTAGAATTCCAAAAAGAATGCGCAATAGAGCTTTGAGGGAAATGCGTAAAAGTGATCAGCAGGATGTGTTGAAGGGGTCTTCAGCCTCTTCCAGAAAAGCTCATGGCCTAAATGCAAAGCAACTTTATAAAGCTAGAATGTCCATAAAGCTGCTACGATTGGCTAGCAAATCTACTTCTATGAAACTCAGCATGCCACCAGAGGTTACATCATCTAACTGCCACGTAAGGCAGAAAATCAAGACATTAAAGCGAATGATTAAAGAATCATCAACAGCAAATCCAAATATAAAGTTACTCAATAATCGTATGGGGAGCTATGATTGCACTGGTGTCAATGAATTAGCACCTATTCCCAAGGGCAGGGTCAAATATACGAAGAGACAGAAGCACTTTGCTTGGCTACCCACCCACATTTGGAATGCTAAAAGGTCGCACATGATGAAAAGATGGGGATATCAAATGGCATGGGCACCTACTCAAAAATGCTTTAAATTGACGCATAGGTTGGGCGGTGATACCTGCAGCTCCGATGGGGCCTTATGCATGGATTCAAGTTATATTGGTACAATAATTGTAAAAGACAAAAGCAATGACAGTGAGGGGGACTTTTTAAAATCCATTATAGGAAAGTTAACAGCTGAAAGAGCAAACTTAAGGAAATATCGCGAAGGCCAGGTTTTATTCCAAGGGTTAATTTATAGTTTCAATGAAGAAAACGGTGAGGATTCTACTAAGCCACTGGGTCCATGCGACGTATTTTGGGTACAAAAGGATACTGCGATTATAAGGTTACACCCTTCAATTTATACTCAGGTTTTTAACATTCTTTTGCAACATAAGGAAAAACTAACAGTACAAGATTGTCGATACTCATTAGCAAGCGTGACATTGAAGGGAGCTAAAGCTCTAGAGTCATTAGCATCGTGTTTAAGGAGCACAGAGTACTCTAAATCGTTTGAACAATTTAAAATGGTTTCAATGATTACCGATCATAATGCCCTACCACAGAGGTGTACGTTTGCATTTGAAGCCATAGATCCGCGTCATCTAGCTGCTCCAAAGAAATTAAATGATTCACAGAGGAAGACTGTTAATTCTGACGACATTTTATCACTGCATGAAAACTATCCTCAAGACGAAATAAACGCCGTTTTTAACGAATTATGTGACCCTGAATCACGTACTCAATCATACAACAACCAAAACACATTAAAAGAAATTTCTGCGAGACGTTACAAATTGCTAACTGCCACACCGAACAGCATCAATAAAACTACAGTCCCGTTCAAAGAAAGTGACGATCCTTCTATTCCATTAGTCATAATAAGAAGGCTCAAGACCAGGGATTGGATTGTTGTGTTACCATGGTTCTGGCTGCTACCGTTATGGCATCTACTGAACCGGATACCAAGGATGTATCACATTGGCCTCAGGCAATTCCAGCAAATTCAGTACGAGAATAAGCAATTATATTTTCCGGATGATTATCCATTCACTCAATTGGGTTATATAGAAAACTCATTTTATAAAAAGGAGGCCTCCAAGACGAAGTGGGATAGGAAGCCAATGGGAAAAAGGATTAATTTCGAGAAGATCAAAGACATCCATAACACTAAATTACCGGCATATAGCGGAGAAATCGGCGATTTTTTCAGTTCAGACTGGAGATTTTTACAAATACTGAGAAATGGAATTGATTATTTACAGCGGAATGATAAAACCTTAGAACTGATGGACAGTAAGAAGACCGGGCAATTTAACGCTCAGGGTGTAAGAGACATCAACTGTGTAAATGATGTTTTGGAGTTTTGCAAAGATTATGAAGCCAAGACCAAGGCTATGTCGTTGTCGATTGAAGAGAACATACCAGTTGCATTGTGTAAAAATCGGAAATGTCAATTTCGCACTCCTGATAGCATTAGCTTCAATAGTTCTTCATTCTCCCTTACATCCTTCCCACGTTGTATCATTGCTGTATCTTGCACACTACTCGAACGAGGTCACCCAAAGGACAATGCAAGAATATATCAAGTTCCAGAAAAGGACTTAGAGCATTGGCTACAATTGGCAAAAGGGGTTTACCGCCCAAACGGAAGAAAAGATCATGATTTGAAAATTCCACTTCCAGAGGTACATGATTTGATTGGTTTTATTACCAGCGGCACCTACCACTTAAATTGTGGAAATGGTATGGGAATCGGATTTATAGATCATCATGCGGCCATCCGGCAACCAACTAGGTATGTACTGATCAGAAATGTAGGTGCCAACACTTATAGGTTGGGGGAGTGGTCGAAAATATCCGTATAATGAACTGAATTATATGTACGACCGATATTCTATAAAGCTATGTATACAGAGGGCAAATAGCAATCATATCGCGCAATAATGGTCTTTTTGCTTCCTGGAACTCTATACGTACACATTTAGGGATTGAAAGTGGCAACAAATCTTATTATATGTTAATTTAAATACGGTGATCTACGCTGCCATCATAGGGCTCATTGATTCATTCCCTAGCTCTTGAAAATGTCAATGAAATTATTACCCGTCTTTGCACCTTTTTTTTTTCTAAGGCGACGAGTTTTCCATTGGCAAGACGTATAAATAGAGAGAAGAAGTTCCATTTAATAGAACTATTTTACAAACATACTTTTAGCGTTAAAATATAGTTTTTTCTTGAATTTTTTTAAAATCCTCATACTTACCTTAAGATATCAGAGGAGATCAAGAAGTCCTACTGATCAAACATGCGCTTCCAATAGTAGAAGGACGTTAAGCATTTATCATTGAACTATAATTGTTCATTGAAGTCATTGATGCAAACTCCTTGGTCACACACACATACGGCGCGGAAGGCGTGTTTGCTGACGTTTCCATTCCCTTGTTTCAATCATTGGTTAATCCCTTGATTCCTTTGGGGATTTTTGGGTTAAACTGATTTTTGGGGCCCTTTGTTTCTTCTGCCTGGAGAAGTTTGACACCAAATTCAAATTGGTGTTAGGGGAGCTGGGGCCTTTCAAAAGAGAGCTTTGTAGAGGCATTCTTTTTGACTACTTTTCTCTAGCGTGCCATTTTAGTTTTTGACGGCAGATTCGAATGAACTTAAGTTTATGATGAAGGTATGGCTGTTGAGATTATTTGGTCGGGATTGTAGTTTGAAGATGTGCTCTTTTGAGCAGTCTCAACTTTGCTCGTTCCCGTTATGGGAAAAATTTTGGAAGGTCTTGGTAGGAACGGGTGGATCTTATAATTTTTGATTTATTTTCAGAAATAAATGGAACATTTTTCTATTTATTTCTTTCTTAAAGTACTGAAACTTTTAAAGTTTCATGCTTCTATTTTCTTCATTTCAGTCCTATATCTGGTGATGTGTTTTGGAATGAAACCTGTTATACGCTACATTGAGACAAGACATTGTCCAGCTTACTAAAAATACAGTGTGTTGTATATCAAGCTTCTTGATAAAAAATAGCTATGTAGACAACAAGCAAATAATGTGCTTAAGAGAGCCGCAACAAGAAACGTAATATTATATAATGAATATAACTAGGAAGCTATCGAAGACTTGTGAAAGTATTGAAATTTCACGGATAATGTAGGATTCATGAGGGCCGCTTAATGCTTATGCTTTTCTACAGTAATTGACCGTTTTGTTTAGTAATATGAAGGAGCGTATAATGACGGTAGTTGAGAATGTGAGCTTTGCCACTCAGTTAAAATGTCCATTATACAATCTTCAAAGGGAATGTCATCTTTTTCACATTGTTCTATTTTATCATTGAGCATATCAGCTAATTCCAATATAGCTTTGCTACCAATTTTAGCATTTTCATCATCATCTTTAATGTCAACATTAATTACATGCACTATTTTGTTTAATTTCCCACCTCTATTCATCAAATCTTCACAAACGGCATCAAAACATCTCTCTTCACAAGTGAAAACGAAGTCGAAGACTTTTGTACTTTCTTGCCATTTTTCAGGTGCTTTTTTGAGTCTTCTATTACGATCCAGCATTTGCAATAAACCGTTCGACTTGTAACGGTCTGCTGATTGTGATAAAAGATCATTATATATATCATTATAGGGTGTACCAAATGAGTACACATTAGGCTTATCTATCGATAGACCAGGCAGTCTCACAGCTGAACCTGTTCCGTAAGAGCTAACATTATAGCCTGCTTCTTGCAGGACTTTATGCGATTCCATTGAACGATTGTTGTTTGATGCACAAACTGTGCAAAACTTCAAGTTTGAATTGCGATGACTAGGCATTTTGGACTTCGACACTAGTTTATACCACCGTTGTCTTAATCTTCTTACAGGTGGTCTTTAATTCGTGCCGACTGGCCTTTTTCTTTATTATCTTTCGTTTTTTAAGTTCTTTCCACTGCCGCAGACGAAAAATACGTAAAGGATGATCAAACGAATAAGAACAAAAGAACTGGATACCTCAGTTTTAGGGAATATATTAAAACAAGTATATATGCTTATGAACTAGTGAATTCCTTACACTAGCATTTTTCATCAATAGGACTGTGAATACCTACCGTTTCCTTCTCTACAAGGACGCCTTCTACTTCATAATCTGTTAAATTCGCATTAACAGTGTGTGTGTTTCCCATAACAACAATCTTCTGTTTCTTGCAATGAATATCTTGAAAACAATCATATTCGTCTACATCTTCTGTATTTGTTGTGTGTGGGAATATTGCACCAATATCTACGTAGTCTCCCTCTAGTACTCCGAGATTTTCATTATTGCTTGCATCTTTCTTCATTGAGTTAGAACTTACACTTTCCACGTCATCCATACTACAACTCACATCAAAGTCATCCATTCTCTTAGCAAGAACATTGATAATAGCAGATTCTGCAACTTCTAGCTTCCATTGTTGCCAGTCTTTTTCGCCCTTAATCAAAATACCAATGAGCATCGAGGGATCCATTTCCGATAGTTGCAATTTACCAAATTTACTGGTATGGCACGACTCTACAAATGAATCTTCTACTGCCGGTTGAGGAATATGAGGATCGAAATGTAAAAATTCATTTCCTTGATAACCAAAAAAATACAACGATGAAGACGGCCTACCGCCGGCAATGCCTACTGACTGTGTTGAACTTAAGATACCACATATACTTTCTCTATAGCTCTCATTTACCGCATTAATCCCGAGCTTCACGCCCAACAAGAACAATATTCTACTATTTGGATTCTCAGCAAATACTTTTTCAACTTCATTTTCATAGATATCGCCGGATGAAACAGATACTATACAATCATCGATGCCACATTCGGGGAAGCCATATATTAAAGATTGTATACTCCTTGCCGTAGCTGCGGGACCAAACCATTCACCTGGTCTTTTATCAGAGAGTTCTGTACCTGCAGAAACAAAGTTATGTAACGAAAATGGAGCCTCAGGCGTGTCATTAAACCAATTTACAAATTTTGATTCTCTTTCCAGACTTTCGTTACCATTTACCCTGAAATCTCTGCCCAAATGAAGGATTTGTAAGGCATTCCCCAACAAACTTTGTCCTGTCCTTATCATACACCCCCACCCAATATCAGTGTTAAAGCAATCAGGATTTGCTATATAGTCCTCTATTGTACTGATCGGATTTGTACGTACTAATAAATTTAGACTTAAAGGTGAAGGCCCATCTGGCGCCCTTGCTATAGGAACAAATCTTGTCCGATATGTAAAGTTGACCCTTGATTGTACATCCAAAAGAAATTCCTTTGTGTAAGAAGAAATTTCCCTACCAAAAAGAGAGCTTAAAAACCCGTCACTAACCGCTTCACCGCGATATCGACAGTCTTGTTCACATTGTTCAGCGCCAGATTCTTCGTCTCGCTCAGGATATACTTCCCCTAATACTATATAATCATGATTCATAAGAGCAGCCGGTTCTTCGGACGAGCCTTCAAAAACGCCATGAGACACTTTTTGTACCAAATCCATTTTCCACAGTTGTAGCCACCTCTGCATGTATATCACTCCTATACGTGATAAGAAGTCGTCCATTCTTCATCTACTAACGTTATTGTGTGTATATTTTTACTTTTTTCCTTTGAGGCGCTATTGTTGGCAGCTGCAACGGTCACCGCCTAAAGAATAAAAGTGAAATTTGACATTTTACAATTAAATAAGATCTGAACAAAACAACAACAATTAGGCCTGCGCAGAGTTTCTAGAAGGAAGAAGTGATTTAATCGCAGAGTCAAATATAAGCATAAATTGTTGTAACCGTCAAAAAAAATGGCAAAAAGGCATAGTCATTATCAAGGAAGCAGACGTAGGCATGCACGTGGTAGCAATTCCAAGAAAGCTGGCAGGGGGAATGCTAAAGGCATACAAGGCAGAAAGATAAAGAAAAAACCTACTCCCACTAACAGTTGGCATAACTCTTCTATACCACTAGGAGAAGGTGATCTTGATGATGTAGGCGCCGACTTCAACCCAGGAAGAGCATTCATATCACCAAAAACTATAGAAGACTATTATTTTGGTCGCGATGCCAAGAGCCGTTCTATGAAAATGGGTGGTTTAAGACCAGGTAATCGATATGATTCTTCAACCGACCTACAAGCAGGAAGGGCAGCATTCCGCAAAAGACCTATGCAATTTGTAAAAGCTAAGGAAGTTTACGATCCATCCCACAATATGATTCAAAAACTGAGAGCAAAGAACGAAACAAAGAACAGTGAAGAAATTGTCGAAAGGGAAGCAGACGTTTTTGAAGAACCAGGAAAGATGACTTCTGATGTTGAATATATTAACAATGAAGACAGTGAAAACGAGGATGATGATAGTCAGAATTCACCCTCGACGGACCACTCGCTGTCTTCGAATGAAAGCAAAGTTGAAGATGGTGACCTGTTTTTTGTAGATGAAGAGGCTCAGCAATCGCCGGATCTAACCAAAATAAAAAGAGTATGTATCGAGGAAATCGCAAGGCCAAGAGAAGTTGCGATAGAGTTCGATCCTATCTTAACAATTGGAAAGGTTGAACTTAGCGTTTCCGAAGGTAACGAAAGCAAGGAAATTAGTGTTGACGTTCCAAATAAGGGTAATAAGACATATCATCCATTTGCTGGTTACATTTCCAACGTATTACATGGTATGCATACTAGCGACTCGGACAATGATGAACTAGACTACGAAATAGAAACAGAGAATAATAGTGAACCTTTATACGAATCCTCAGCAAGTTCTGAGGTTGATCAAGGGTTTAATTATGTTGGCCAACGTCACAATTCCCGAGCTGACAACAATCTTTTACCAAGCCCTAGTCCGCAGTTGACAGAAGATATAAAATGTCTTTCAATAAATGGTACCAAAACATTCGAAGGCAATAATGATAATCTGCCATCTCCTGCTAGCGAAGAGTTAGAATTTGGATTCAAAGAAGAAGATTTTGTCATAAATACTAATGACATAGTGGTCTCCAATATAAGAATGGGCGGAGTAGACAATTCATATTATCTACGGTGTTACAGATTACTGGGAGATTACGACTTTCATTGGATTGACCAGGACTTACTCACAGACTTCGTTGTAGACGAGTTAGGTCTTCCTGAAGATAGATTACCTGCATATTTGAATTTTATTAAAAATTCTCTTATACCAAAAATTGAACCAGCTGAGCCAACCTACTCAGATATTCCGATTTCTGATTCGAGTGATGAAGGTGACAGCTATGAAGGCGACAGCTATGAAGATGATGAAGATATGGCCTCCTCGGTTGTGCATAGCGACATTGAAGAGGGTCTGGACGACCTAATTGCATACACATTGAAACATGATACAGAAAGATTCAAAACATTTGAAACCAAGTCCTTGGAAACTAAGGGTAAAGGTAAGAAGAAGAAGCTACTCATCGATGACGCCTTAGCGCTGGATACAGAAACGTTGGAGACGTTACAAAGTAAGTTTAGTAAACGCATAGAAACCAAAGCAAAGAAAAGAAAAGCCAAAGAAGATTTCATTGATCAGGAGAATAGAAATTCGAACGATATGCTCAAGAAATACCCATATGGACTCCATATTCAAAATATTAAAGATGAATTTGAGTCCTTTTTGTCTAGGAACAATGATAGACTGACTTTCCCTCCATTAGATCCTCATGGAAACAAGACCGTAATGAAAATTGCGAAGCATTATAATATGAAGAGTTCAAAAATTGGGAAAGCAAATCATACGTCGGTTGTTGTAGAAAAAATAAAGAAAACGAAATGGTCTTCTCCGAATTATAGTCTCATTGACCAATTGATGAGGCAGAGGCCAGTATTCATGAGAATAGATATAAGAAGACCGAGGGAGGAACAAGCTGCTTTCGAAAGAACTAAAACAATCAGAGGGAAATTTCATGTTAAAGAAGGTGAGATTGTTGGTCAAAACGCTCCAGAGATTGGAAACGAAAATATCGGTAGAAGAATGTTGGAAAAGCTTGGGTGGAAAAGTGGAGAGGGCCTTGGTATTCAAGGCAATAAAGGTATAAGTGAACCAATTTTTGCCAAAATTAAAAAGAATAGATCGGGTTTAAGACACAGTGAAAGTTAATATTTTCCAAGCTTTTAATCCTCATTTTCTTAACAATTGCGTATATACATATTTTTTTATTTTCTAGACTAGACCATGAAAAATCTATGGTAATATACACATACGGAGTTTTAGGTACAACTTCTCGTTACATATCCAATTCAATTATCGTAACTGTAAATAACATCTTCTTGTGAAAATTCGCGTTGCGCGACGTGAGGCGTTAGGCAATTTTTTGTGGAACGTTTATAGTAATAAAACAACTAATAACGTTAACGTTCCTCGGGAAGAAATCTACACATACAAAAAATAATCACTAGTAAATAGTGACAGGTCTTTTGTACATCATGACTGATTTCGATTTAATGAATTTTCCATTTCATGAGCGTTTGGATTCTCCTGTATCAGAGAATGGGGAAATTAAAGACGGAGAGCCAATCCCACAAAACTGGCTAAATGAAAATCATGTCGGAAAATCCATCTTACCTTTATTCGTTAACCCTGAAGATGTCATCAATTGCAACTTTTCCAATGCTAGAGACTCATATGAAGAGAACAAATCACCATCTATGGATCAAATGAATTATGCTAGAAATACTAGTTATCAGGAATCTCCAGGATTACAAGAACGACCAAAAAACGAAAAAGATAAGTCTCCCATAGGTACTGATGTTCATAAAAAGGATGTACCCAATTTCATACACTCTACTCCTAGAGAAAACTCTTCGAAGCATTTTACGAGGGCAAATGAACAGGCTTCTGCTCAACCAACTGATGAACATACATCGCCAGATATCTCGATAGAAGACTGTAACGGTGCCAAAATTTTTCTACAAAACTCCTTATCGAAAGAGGATTTTCGAATGTTAGAAAATGTGATACTGGGGTATCAAAAAAAAGTTATTGAATTGGGTAGAGATAATCTAAGACAAGAGGAAAGAGCAAACTCTTTACAAAAGGAGCTCGAAGCAGCTACGAAGTCAAACGACAAAACCTTAGATAACAAAAAAAAAATTGAAGAACAGACAGTATTGATTGAAAACCTAACAAAGGACCTTTCGCTGAATAAAGAAATGTTGGAAAAAGCCAATGATACTATTCAGACAAAACACACTGCATTACTAAGTCTCACTGACTCCTTAAGAAAGGCCGAGCTGTTTGAAATACCGATTGGTATATTGTTTTTCGATTTGTATGACTCGGAGGAAAATTCTTCAAAATTAGATCACATATTACAAGAAAAATATCCTAATATTAAAGGGTTTTTATGTGCATCACAGCAAGAAGAGCTGAGCCGCATTTCTCAGCGATTTAAAAATGCAAAAGCAGAAGCTGAGGATCTCCGAAATGAGTTAGAGAATAAAAAAATTGAAATCCAGACCATGAGAGAAAAAAATAATACTTTAATTGGTACAAATAAAACCCTTTCCAAACAGAACAAAATACTATGTGATAAATTTGACAAGTTGACAATCGATGAGAAGGAAATTTTGAAAGGATGTAATGAGGAAATAAAAATTAAGCTGGAAAGGTTGAATGAAAGACTAGGATCATGGGAAAAAAGCAAAGAAAAATACGAAACATCATTGAAGGATAAAGAAAAAATGCTAGCAGATGCTGAAAAGAAAACAAACACTCTATCAAAGGAACTGGATAATTTGAGGTCGCGATTTGGAAACTTAGAGGGAAATACTTCTGAAAGGATTACAATAAAAAATATCTTACAGTCAAGGCCCGATATTTCGGCAGAAGAATGTAATTTCCTTATGGTTGAACAAATTGATTCAGCAAATTTGACGACTTTACAAAATACTGTCAAAGAAATTGTTTTGGCTGTTGGTATTCCTTATCCAAAGTTAAGGCGAAAGATTCCGTTGCTGGCTATCAAATTGAAATATGAAAACATCATGCTGTCCAATTTTGCTCAACGTCTGCATAGACAAGTATATAGTCAAGAAATGAATCTAAAGAAATTTACGGATCAAGCATACTATGATTTTATGTCAACGCGCAGGATGGATTCCATAGATCACCATTTGGAGAGGTGTCTGGACCATCTGTATGATCATATCCTGGAGAAGATGGTGAAGTAATTTTTATTAACGGAGTCAATAGATAAATTGTTGTAATTGTAACTAAAAATTAAGGTATAAGATTAAATTATATTCTAGGAAGTATGTATAAAATATTCATTTGTTGTAAAATTGGAGGGCTTAAGCGGCCAACATTTTATGTTTACACTTTTTCTTGTTTTAAGAATAGAAAAAAAATATACGTGAAAAAAATTTGAAGTCATCGCAAAGTAGCTCTTTTTACATAGTAAAAGTCTGACCAGCCAAGAGTTAATATCAGTATAGTGATATCCTACTACTTCAAAAATAACGGATGAAGACCTGCTACTATGAGCTTTTAGGGGTCGAAACGCATGCTTCTGATCTTGAGTTAAAAAAAGCTTACCGTAAAAAGGCCCTACAATATCACCCAGATAAAAACCCAGATAATGTTGAAGAAGCCACACAAAAATTTGCTGTGATTCGAGCCGCTTATGAAGTACTGTCTGACCCCCAGGAAAGAGCATGGTATGACTCACATAAGGAACAAATTTTAAATGATACTCCACCAAGCACTGATGATTACTATGATTATGAGGTAGACGCTACAGTCACAGGTGTCACAACTGATGAATTACTCTTATTTTTTAACTCTGCTCTTTATACTAAAATAGACAACTCAGCTGCTGGGATATATCAAATTGCAGGAAAAATATTTGCCAAGTTAGCTAAAGATGAGATTTTAAGTGGTAAGCGACTGGGGAAATTTTCCGAGTATCAAGATGATGTATTCGAACAGGATATTAATAGTATTGGCTATTTGAAAGCCTGCGATAACTTTATTAACAAGACGGATAAACTTTTATATCCTTTATTTGGATATTCGCCAACGGATTATGAATATTTGAAACATTTCTATAAGACTTGGTCAGCGTTCAATACCTTGAAAAGTTTTAGCTGGAAAGACGAGTACATGTACTCTAAAAACTATGACAGAAGAACCAAGAGGGAAGTTAATAGAAGAAATGAGAAGGCTAGGCAACAAGCTCGAAATGAATACAACAAAACCGTGAAAAGGTTTGTAGTTTTCATAAAAAAGCTCGATAAAAGAATGAAAGAAGGTGCAAAAATTGCAGAAGAACAGCGTAAACTAAAAGAACAACAGAGGAAAAATGAGTTAAATAACAGAAGAAAGTTTGGGAACGACAACAATGACGAAGAAAAATTTCATTTACAAAGCTGGCAAACGGTAAAAGAAGAAAACTGGGATGAACTGGAAAAGGTATATGATAATTTTGGAGAATTCGAAAATTCTAAGAATGATAAGGAAGGTGAAGTATTGATTTACGAGTGTTTTATCTGCAACAAGACATTTAAGTCGGAAAAGCAATTGAAAAACCACATAAACACTAAACTGCATAAGAAAAATATGGAAGAGATACGGAAAGAAATGGAAGAGGAAAACATAACGCTTGGGTTGGATAATCTCTCCGATCTCGAGAAATTTGATTCAGCAGATGAAAGTGTTAAAGAAAAAGAAGATATTGATCTGCAAGCATTGCAAGCTGAACTCGCTGAAATTGAAAGAAAACTGGCAGAATCGTCTTCTGAAGACGAAAGTGAAGATGACAATCTCAACATAGAAATGGATATAGAGGTAGAAGACGTCAGTTCGGATGAAAATGTACATGTGAATACGAAGAATAAAAAGAAAAGAAAAAAGAAAAAAAAAGCAAAGGTTGACACAGAAACAGAGGAATCTGAATCGTTCGATGATACTAAAGACAAACGGAGTAATGAGTTGGATGATCTTTTAGCATCACTAGGAGACAAGGGCTTACAAACGGATGACGATGAAGATTGGTCTACTAAAGCGAAAAAGAAAAAGGGCAAACAACCTAAAAAGAATTCTAAATCCACAAAAAGCACTCCGTCCTTGTCGACTCTACCGTCCTCTATGTCTCCAACCTCCGCGATCGAGGTGTGCACTACATGCGGAGAATCATTTGATAGTCGAAATAAGCTATTCAACCACGTGAAGATAGCAGGGCATGCGGCAGTGAAAAACGTAGTGAAAAGAAAGAAAGTCAAGACCAAAAGAAAATAGTGACACCAAACCATAGAACGCCGAAACAGAAATTATTAGTAGAGCTGTGTAGAGTTTAATTTAACTGTAGTCAATGTGGAAAATGAATACCGACTGTTGTCTGGAATTCCAACATTAATCCGGGTGACGCAGCCTGGAATTTTTTTTCAATTCTCGCCGAATAGGAGGATTGATGAGCTGCCACTATTGAATTTTTGAGGAAGAGTGGCTTCAGCATGTAGTTTTCCTTTCTACTAGGCCAGAAAAGCAACTATACAAAGACGAAAGCTTCCTTACTCGAGGTTGAAAAGAATAGCAAAAATCTTTCCTTTTCAAACAGCTCATTTGGAATTGTTTATAGCACTGAATTGAATCGAAGAGGAATAAAGATCCCCCGTACGAACTTCTTTATTTTTAGTTTTTCATTTTTTGTTATTAGTCATATTGTTTTAAGCTGCAAATTAAGTTGTACACCAAATGATGAATAACAACGGCAACCAAGTGTCGAATCTCTCCAATGCGCTCCGTCAAGTAAACATAGGAAACAGGAACAGTAATACAACCACCGATCAAAGTAATATAAATTTTGAATTTTCAACAGGTGTAAATAATAATAATAATAACAATAGCAGTAGTAATAACAATAATGTTCAAAACAATAACAGCGGCCGCAATGGTAGCCAAAATAATGATAACGAGAATAATATCAAGAATACCTTAGAACAACATCGACAACAACAACAGGCATTTTCGGATATGAGTCACGTGGAGTATTCCAGAATTACAAAATTTTTTCAAGAACAACCACTGGAGGGATATACCCTTTTCTCTCACAGGTCTGCGCCTAATGGATTCAAAGTTGCTATAGTACTAAGTGAACTTGGATTTCATTATAACACAATCTTCCTAGATTTCAATCTTGGCGAACATAGGGCCCCCGAATTTGTGTCTGTGAACCCTAATGCAAGAGTTCCAGCTTTAATCGATCATGGTATGGACAACTTGTCTATTTGGGAATCAGGGGCGATTTTATTACATTTGGTAAATAAATATTACAAAGAGACTGGTAATCCATTACTCTGGTCCGATGATTTAGCTGACCAATCACAAATCAACGCATGGTTGTTCTTCCAAACGTCAGGGCATGCGCCAATGATTGGACAAGCTTTACATTTCAGATACTTCCATTCACAAAAGATAGCAAGTGCTGTAGAAAGATATACGGATGAGGTTAGAAGAGTTTACGGTGTAGTGGAGATGGCCTTGGCTGAACGTAGAGAAGCGCTGGTGATGGAATTAGACACGGAAAATGCGGCTGCATACTCAGCTGGTACAACACCAATGTCACAAAGTCGTTTCTTTGATTATCCCGTATGGCTTGTAGGAGATAAATTAACTATAGCAGATTTGGCCTTTGTCCCATGGAATAATGTCGTGGATAGAATTGGCATTAATATCAAAATTGAATTTCCAGAAGTTTACAAATGGACGAAGCATATGATGAGAAGACCCGCGGTCATCAAGGCATTGCGTGGTGAATGAAGGCTGCTTTAAAAACAAGAAAGAAAGAAGAAGGAGGAAAAGAAGGTTATAAGGGTATGTATATAGGCAGACAAAAAGGAAAATTAAGTGCAAATATAAACAAAAATGTCATAGAAGTATATAATAGTTTTGAAATTTCTGTTGCTTCTATTTATTCTTTGTTACCCCAACCACAGAATTCCAAAATTGTTTTATGTAATAATTGAAATACTATAAATTTCTCAACTATATCCGGGGTGTTGTCACTGTATATCTGGCGCTTTCAATAAAGCTGGTACAATTGCGTATTTTTCTCGGCATTTGACACGATGGGCTTAAGAAAGATCACAATAGAAAATTTCAAATATTTAATATTTGCGAAGAAGGGATTTGTTCAGTTATGACGATTAGATACATATGTAACTTACATGCAAACGGTTTTGTTCATGGAAATACGTTCTAGTGAATGTATAAATCGATTGATGTCGAGATATGAAAAGTTTACAAACACTATGTGAAATCTCATTGATGAGAAATCATTCAAACATACAATCTGTGAGTAATGTCCCCTATCACTTATTAAAGAGGATACTGCAGAAAGTAAAAATACCACAACTATTAAAACTTGAGAAAAGCAACGTACTATTGATATTTGACGATGATGAACTATGGTTAGAATTTTTAAGGCAAGATTTCCCGACTAATGTACACGAACAATTTGTCTCTAAGAGAGACATTATTTGCAAATATTACTTTGATTTCGTTAAGGAAAACGATATAGAACTGTACCATTCGAATCAGGATTTATTGAAGTCTTGCGTGCGTCAATCAGTCGTCAAAGACATCCGAAACAACAAGTACCGAATACCATACAGAATGTTATACTCAAAGTACCAACAAGAAGTGGAAAAGAAACAAGAGGAAAGCGCAGAGAGATTAAGGCTGGAAATGCAGAAGTTGCAGCAAGAAAGAGAAAAAAAGCAAACCATAGTGGTTGACCACACTGTTTACTTCAAAAAGAGAAACACCAAGAAGACTACAAGGTTGCACAACGAACCCCATTCGCAATTATACATGAAATCGTTGAAAGATCACGAGTCCAGACTAAAGCATTTCAAAGACGGCGGATTCAACATTGCAAAAAGGCATGCGCAACGTGTGGCCTTTGGTGGCCAAGCGGGCGGACAATCGTCTTCCCCCAAGAAAGGCCCATTGTCCATCAAACCGGAGCCTGTTAAGGTAAATCGTCAAATGGATAATGTCACAGCAGAGAAGAAAGATGTTACGCAGCCCATCACGCCGGTGAAGAAGAGAAGATCCGAATCACCGTCAATCTTTCTCAATCGTAAAAAACCTGCGCTATTCAGGCCTACTCCGAAGACAAACGCTGCAGGTTCTCGACCCCATACAACAGCGATCACCAACGATCACCGTACTACTTCTCATCCTTATCCCCACAAAGATGTTGTAACTTCAATATCAAGTGTCACCGCAAATCCCGTAACAAAGGGCCACAAGAAGAAGAAATCCGGAATTTTCGTACGAAATGCCGGATCTGACGGAGATAGTTTTCCGCACGTGACCGCAACCGGCCCTACTACCCGTCCGTATATCTATGAGCCACGGAAATAGCAGTAACCCAACTCCGAAGGCCGTCACATCCCCTGCGATTTCCCACGGGTCCAGTCATTCCGCGGAGAAAGAAAGCAACCGGAAGCAACGGCATCCCTGCTTATAAGCGATTTTCGCGTTGCGCGTCATCTTTTTGTCTTCCGTCTTAGTAATTTTTATGATTTTTTTCATTCCACCCGACTCTATTTGAGTGCAAGCATGCGATATATCTCTCTATATATTGCCAGATCTTTATCGCAATAGGTTCATGCACTATATGCGCATCCCACTCTTGTACATGCACAATATTGTGCTCATTGTCTGAATATATATATATTTATATATATATATGTATGTATATATATCAGTTCTAGATAGACTAATACCACTTCTTCGTTAGAAAAATATTTCAATCCTTATTTTGTTTCTAACTGTTCCCTTCTCTCCATCCAACAAATAATACAAAACCACTTTATATAAAAAAAATTACAAAAGCAAAAAATGTTCAAGAGATTTAGCAAAAAGAAGGAGGCTCCAGAAGACCCAAAAAATTTGATTAATATTGATAAGCCTATCAAAGAACTTCCTGCTTCGATAGCTATTCCAAAAGAAAAACCACTTACAGGTGAGCAACAAAAAATGTATGACGAAGTGCTAAAACATTTCAGTAACCCTGACTTGAAGGTTTATACAAGTGAAAAAAATAAGTCGGAGGATGATCTTAAACCCTTAGAGGAAGAAGAAAAGGCATGGTTGACAAGAGAATGTTTTTTACGTTACCTAAGGGCTACTAAATGGGTGCTAAAAGACTGTATCGATAGAATCACCATGACTCTAGCGTGGAGAAGAGAATTCGGTATTAGTCATTTAGGTGAAGAGCATGGTGATAAAATAACAGCTGACTTGGTGGCCGTCGAGAACGAATCAGGTAAGCAGGTGATTTTGGGTTACGAAAACGATGCTAGACCTATCTTATATTTGAAACCGGGCAGACAAAATACAAAGACTTCTCACAGACAGGTACAGCACTTGGTCTTCATGTTGGAAAGAGTTATCGATTTTATGCCAGCTGGTCAAGACTCTCTAGCTTTGCTAATAGACTTTAAAGATTACCCTGATGTTCCTAAAGTACCTGGCAATAGTAAAATCCCACCTATTGGTGTAGGGAAAGAAGTGCTGCATATTCTACAAACTCATTATCCAGAAAGACTAGGAAAAGCACTTTTGACGAATATTCCTTGGTTAGCATGGACTTTCTTGAAGTTAATTCACCCTTTTATTGACCCACTGACCCGTGAAAAGCTAGTTTTTGATGAACCATTTGTTAAATATGTCCCTAAGAACGAACTAGATTCGTTGTATGGTGGTGATCTGAAATTCAAGTACAATCATGATGTTTATTGGCCAGCTCTGGTGGAAACCGCGCGTGAAAAAAGAGATCATTATTTTAAGAGGTTTCAAAGCTTCGGTGGTATTGTAGGTTTAAGTGAGGTTGATTTAAGAGGTACTCATGAAAAACTTCTTTACCCAGTAAAATCGGAAAGCAGTACCGTGTAAAGGCAAATTTAGATAGATAATGATAATGCACTATAATATATAATAAATAAAAGAGAATAAAAAGTTTAATCACGTTCCCGCTTCTTTTTCCTAACCATCAAAGAATGCAATCTAAAGAAGAAGAAGCGAATACCCTCTTTTAAATATATACGCGTCTATATGCACTGTAGATAAGCTGTTACATATCAAAAAGGTTTGGCACATTTGCGCTTTTCTGTAGCGCCTGTAACCGGTGAAGTCATCATTTGCCAGTCTGTAGCATACATCAATCCACCAGCACCATTAGCAGCTCTGGCGAACACGACCCCAAGGTCATTCCTTGCAGTGGTCAAATAGTAGTTGGTTCCGTCACCTAATGATAAAACTTGCGCCCTAACAATATCTCCCGGCTTGAAACATTCTATCACTTTCACACGATCTCTGTCTGTAGACCGTACATCCTGAGACCTGATTATACCTCTGAATGTCTCACCTAAATCTGATGATGCTTGAGAAACAGAGAACGTAGCTGCTCCAGAACCGCCGCCAGCAGCGACTATTCCCGATCCATTACTGCCGATGCCACTATCAATTGGAGATGGTTTATCTTCCACAGCTAAAATTTCGACATTGGCTCGTTGCAACGAAAGCCTTGTCACCCTGGTCAGCACAATATCACCTTCCTTCGGTAGGTTATTGGCAAAATCATTATTAGCATATTTATTGGTTTTACGACCCTTTTCTGTCCCAGGAAGCACTGAAACCAGAATATTTTTTACAGTTCTTCTTGTGACATCATTAGGTGATGCATCTACTGATTTTTCTTCTTCTGTAGATTGATCAGTGCCTTCACGCTCTTCTTCCTGATCAGTTTTTTTTTCTTCCTCGCACTTCACTGTCCCAACTAGTGTAGCAGTTATAGCTTCTAAAGTTCGTCCGTTGTGTTCATATTGAATTAGTTTAGTTCCGGGACCGGGCACATAATTGAAAATTATATCTTCGCCATCTTTATTTTCCGTACCGTACTGTGGGCATATTAGTTTACCTGGATAAGCTATTTCTGGAAACTGAAAATTGCATGCCATTATAGTACACTTATAGATTGAGGTATTCAATGCTGTGGAAAAAATCAAAGAATCTTTAATATACAAATGCGTAGTTAATCATGCCGTACTATAAGCTCATCATCAGTGAATTCTGGATCTTATTTTTTTTTCTTTTTTCAATATTTTTTGGAAATTTTTACTTCACGTGACGGAGACGGGTAATGCAGACGGTATTTTGAAATGATGCTGCAAATACAACACATAACACCCAAGATTCTTGCGATAAATTATAGGTTTATAAAAACTAGAATGTCTTGATATGTATGATTTGATTCATTTTCATTTCTCCCAGTTTTCTGCTCTAATAAAAATGTGTGTAACATCGCGAATCATCGTGTACTTCCATTGCGCTCTTTAACTCATTTAATTCCAATTTGATCATTTGAGCCAGTTGTGGAGTAAGCTGGTTACAAGTGGAAATTTCTGGATGTCTATCATATTCGAATTCTCCATAAGTGTCGTAAAGTATTATCTGGGACGAAAACCGGACACCCTGGTCATTATTACTGTTTACATACACCTCACCTAGACTTGTTAAGTCTGATTTTACGGGAGAATCAGGCGTCATGGAGTCAATAAAAGAAGTATTCATTCTTGGGGCTTTTAGTCCTTTAAAGGACATTGAAACAGGTCTATTGGGTTCGAATTCTGGTAAATATGCATTATTTCTTGGAGTAACTTCTATGGGCTGTTCTATGTGTTTGTTGAAATCTTCATTCTCAAATTCGTTGTCATTTATTTCACTTCCGTCTTGTTCAAATGTATGTAATTGACCTTGACGCTCATCTCCGTATGTAGTAGCTCCAGCAGCGGAATAAGATTGAGTTTCTTTTTCTTTGTAACTATCCTCTTTGTTATTTCGTGTATCAAAAGTACCAGAGCGATTTACTTCATCATTTCCAACAGGTTCAGGGGTTTCTGTTGCATATGAGGCCGTTGTATCTCCCAAGTCTAGGTCTAGATTGAGATCATCATCACCGAAGTTAATAAAACTTGCAAACTCCATTATATCAGAAATTAACTCGTTATCATCATCTGCATAAACACTTTGCCTTTCAGAATCCTTCTTCAGACGTTCTTCTCTTGGTTTTGGTACATCCCTTTCAACTTCAGTTTTTTCTTCATCAGAAGCCATCACTAGCTGGTCAAATTTTTGTTCAATAGACTCTAAAAATATGTCATCTTTTTTTAGTGGACCACTATCGTCCTTGATATCTAAAAAGTCCTCATTTGTGGTACCTTCGTAAGAGTGTTCCCTGGAGAAATTATCTGAGTATTCGAACCTTCCATTCTTTAAAATGCTGCTAGCAGGAGACTTCGTTAAGTCTGGAGTAGATAATACAACTGAAGATGCCTCAGTGATGAACATTCCCTCACTTTGCGCTTTGATCGATAGCGTATCTGTCAACGACCTTCTTTGCGAGTTCATTGAACTTCTCTTGTTAGACTTTGTAGATCTTGTTCTTTCTAAAGAAACGATCGAGTCGACTTCATGATTATCCAAAAATTTTGGGAAAAGAACCTCACCTGTATCGTGTTTGGAAAATGCTGGTGAGGGTGCTTCGTAGTCCAGTGATAAAAAATTATCCTTGGTTGGTAATTGAAGATCATTTTTGGCATCATCATCTTCTCTTACGTGTTCTTGTAGCGGGGTATTTATCTGTTTATCACCTCCCAATATGAGATCCATGTTTAAAGGAGTAGGTTTTCTCTGATCAATTGATCTCGTTACGTGATCTATTTTCACGGGAGTATTGTCGTGGTTTTTTCGTAGTTGAGGTGATTCAGTGGATAACACTGATGCGGCGTCAATTATTTGTTCAGTATCTTGCTTTTTGTCTTTGGATTTTGGGGTTCTTTTTTTTTGCCTTATTGGTTCCTTTCGAGGTGAGTCTGATGTTTCAATTTTTCCCTTTAGGAAGGAATTGAAAATGCTACTGCTACTGTGAGACTTCTTCTTTAGTTTTTCAGGCGTTTTTAAAGAGGTTTGAATATTCATTGAGAAAGTGCTCGATGAAGACATCTTATTTTTTTCATTCGTTACACTATTATTACCAATAACTGGTTTCGGTTCTTTCTTCTTCAGAAATGAAAATATACTCTTTTTCTTTTTATGCATAGAAGTGTCTTCAAGTACCGAGCCTGCTGAAGTAGTCCTTTGGGCAGAAGAATCAGTATACTTTCGCGCTTCTGCTTTGTTTAAACGAACTTTTGGGTTGTATAATTTACTCGAAGGAGGCGAGGGTTTCGGATCCTCTTTTAAAAATGGTACGCTATGTGTTGTGCTTTCAGTTTCTGAATTAATGATAGTATTTTCCTCCCACTTAACTGGTAAATTGTTGTCTCGTTCGAGAATAGTACGTTGTGTACTAACTTTGCTCCGAGGTCCCTGAGAATCAGGTTTTACTCTAGGAGTGGATAAAAAGTCAGGTTCTTCGAAAGACGGTAAACTTAAAGGGGCAACTTGAATACTATTGGATCCGTCAATGTCAATAAGGTTTGGAGAGGTCATCGCCAAGTTTTCATTTGCTTCCTCTCGTACAGACAGTCTGAATCCCGTTATATCCTCGTGATAGTTGATCGAGTTGTTTTGCTCTTCGGCCTCTTCTTCTTCTTCTATTATGGAAGACTCAATATTTTGTGCCTTTCTAGTTTTTTGGTCAGCATATTTGGATCTTTCGTTCAGAATATCAGCCAATGCACTTAATGAGGGGGAAGTTGTCATATTTACCGTTTGTACTTCTGAGTCTCGGGCATTACTTTCTCCAAACGACCGCTGCAGAACTGAGCTTTCAACATCCCTATCAAGGACGGATTCGCATGGCTTTATTGATGAATTTAGACTTTGATCTGATATCTCCTTCAATATCAGAGAATTTCGAAAGGTTCTAGCATGATCAAGTGTATTTATCGACGTCGACGAATAAAAAGTAGAATTTAAAAGTTCTGAGGACTTTGAATCTGAAATACTATCCGACATATTCTGTTGAATACGTAGTGATATATCGTTATTAATAAAAACGCTGCTCGTACGGCTTTTGCACTCTGGTTGTTGAGATTTCTTTGTCAATTTATTTGAGTCGCTTTTCCTGTTGTTTATTTGCAAAGTCAAAACCTGTACTAATAAGCGAACTTGAGGGGGTCAACTCTAAGTGTGAGAATATTACACGTCTTGTTCTAAAGAAGATATAAAGCCAATCTGATTTCTTCGAATCTGAAATGATTTTTCATACTCGGGACGATAGAAGAGAGAAGTTGACTTGACGCGTCTCCGCTGACGCGCCTATATAAGACAAAGATTAGCTCGCGGGTAATAAAGAACAGGCAGTGATCTAAAGAATATATAATATAACCTGGGAAACTTATACACTTAATGGTACGGTTGTAGTTACATAATCGAGCAGTTCTTCTGCTGAGCAGTTTTTTGCAATAAATGGATTTTTTCATCATAATTATTTTTCTTGGTATTACTTTCCACGACGGTACTGCTACCGATGCTTGGTTTTGTACTTCCAGAGCCCTTTGGTGAGATTGGAGGCGTCGATTCACGGTCGCTTTTTATTGGAGTAGAAGAATTGTCTAAGAGTATTTCTGTAGGAATTTTATTTGTCGGTACTTGTGTTATATTATGAGGTATAGTAGCGTTTTTAGTTTTCACCATTTGTAGCTTGTTAACTGTACTTATATCATGCATCGCAAGTTTGGGAATGGAAAAATTTAAAACCACAGAGTCACCATTATACGAAAAATCTGGTTGAATCTTTTCCATTGGGTCCTTCCCTGCAGTAATCATACAATTTGCCAAATATGAGTAAAGTTGTCCCCATAGATTTTTGAGTTCCAGTGTGAGAAAAGATCCAAACCTGTCCTGCAATGTAGTCATAAATGCTTTTCCCATTACTTCGAAACCAACGGTTTTGATGCCGAGAATTCTGGAATGGCGTTTTCCTAATTTCACAATATAATCATCTAGGACATGAACGTTTTCAAGGTTGTCAATAGCAGAATCAAGGACCTTACAGAACGAAACTGCTTGATGTTTTAATGATGGAAAATATTCTTCTAACAAGGGATCCATTGCAATCAAATTGTCATAAAACTGTGAACAAAATAGTGCAGTATCAACCTTGTTATCATTGTCCCTTTGTTTTGTTTTACGTGGCCTGGCAGTAGGGTCAATAGTTTTGGAAATCATACCGTCAGGAGCAGTATTCAAATAGGGTCTTTCTGTTGAAGTAATATGTTTATTGGAATACAGAAGTGCTTGAAAAACTTTTAATTCTTTAGGTGTTAAATACTCCCTGAGGAGGATATCCCAGGACATTCGAAGTAACAGCAGATCTCTTGCATTAACTTTAAAGTCGAATCCTTCTGTATTCGGGGAGTCACCACGATCTATCTTGACCTGGTAGACACTACCTTCGGAACGTGAAATAGATTGTGGCATAAAATCGCTTCCGGAGTTTTTGGATGACATTTCACTTCTCATGGAATGATCATGAGAGCCAGGTCTCTCGTTTATTTTCAAATTATCGACTGGACCTATACTACTGCTGTTGTAGGAAGGCAGGGTTACGTTGTACATCATCGGTTTCGTATGGTGGACATTCCCGCTAGACATGTCGCTGTTGGTTAACAACTGCGAATGAAGTATTTTTTCTCCTGTCATACACAACCAGCTTATATGTGGATGAATGCAAACAACTGCAGCGGTCCGGTGGCGAGTCCCTTGAGGGGCAGACTCATATAAAATGGTTGCATAACGATTGCTATTTTTCAAAGGAACATTATTGCTCCGGCTCGTTCGAGCCTAAAAACCTTTTTTTTTGAAGAGGTTTTTCCGATGCCCCTTTTGCCTACGGAGTTTTCACTATCTGCCACGTAGATCGGGACATCTGCACAGAAAATTCCGTAGGAGAGAAATGCGTACCCTTGGTATTCTAGAAGAAAGAAATTCCAGACACTGTCACTCTCATTTCTTTTTATTAAGTCGAGAAGTGAAATGTTTAAAACAATTCTATACAAAACTATGCTATAGTACTAATAATTAGCCGTCCATCTCAAAAAGCATACCTGAACATATGCACAGTCTTGTATACATGGTTGGCCATCTTTTGGTTTGGATGCTAGTGGGTACAATAGTCTTATCACTCGATATTATATTTCCTGCTCTTGTGACGGAACCGCACCTACTGCATCTCTTAAGTTTCCCATCGGATATTTCTGATACACTCAGTTTGTCACAGGTTACATCGTCGTACAGTAATTTGCTAAAAGATTTGGAGGTTCTATTTTTTATGGGTAGTTTATCTGTATCAATAATTAATCCCTCTTCTAATGGTTGCAATAAATGAAATATTTCGGGATTGAAAAACTCTGAATTAGATATTTTCAAGCCACTTGTATCTGCAAAATATACCGCAGCCGCATTCGCATGGGAAATCACTGCATTATTAGCATACTGCAGGAGGAAATCTCCCACTTTGGCATATTCTGGGGGGATTTCAGCTTTCACCAACAACGAAAACTCACGTTCCTGTGATGGCTGTTGTTCGCATAGCGCGATAAATTTGTTGTTTACATCAACTAAAAACGTTTCAAATTTTTCGAAATCCACTGGTGATTCAGATAAGACTAGTTTCAAAAAAGTTGATGACTCGTTTAAAATTGGGTATGATGTTTCTGGAAATTTTGCCACTATTTGGGTGACTTTCTTGATTTCGTTAAGAATAGACAATATCAAAGTTCTGGACATTTTGGCTCCAAATATTCCGTGAACTAGTGTGTATTCCTTGTTTGTGGGATCGTTTATTAAAATTAAAATTTCTTGGGTCAAATAAGTGATAAATTTGACAAACCATTTAGCAACAGGAATCAATGAATGAATGAGATCCTGTTTTGAAAATATAGTCTGGAACAACTTCGGGTTTTGTTGTTGGTTAGAATTATTACTTATTTGTTCAATCGCAAAATGAAAATTCCTCGCCACACCATTGAACGCAAACAAAACATTTTTCAAGTAGAGTATAACTCTCGCCATTTCTTCAATATTTTCTTGTGAAAAACAACTGCCAAGTTCCAGCTGCAATAGCATAATCTTTTGAAGTGGCCTACTTGTTATTATTTTATCCATAATCTCTTTAGGCGCATCAGGAGAAATGTTGAAAAACGAGTATAGGCTTTTCAACAAAGTCGTAATAAATTCTTTGGCCCTTTTTCTATCCAAGAATGAAATTCTGAGTATGTGCGTCTTCGCAGCGATGGTCAAGTCTTCGGCAGATATTTGCTTATGTAAACTTTTCACGTATCCAAATGCCAAAGCTGTAGCATTTATAGAATCCTTCTCAGGATCTGCGTAGTTTTTTTGAACAGCAGCATAAAACTGTGGCCATTTTTTATTATACTGTTTAACGATAACCCCACACATAGATGGCGAAACCTTCATCCACTCAACCGATGGAGGTAAAGGGAGCTTCCCATAATCAAATCCTGCGCTTAGTGGGGATGCAATAATATTTTTGAATTTTCCTAATTGGCTCTGACTTATAAGTCGTTCAGTCTCCAACTTCCAATCATTTTGATTGTAGGATTCGATGGTACCATCTTCAAAGTAAAATGAAACAAATCCATCGAACATCTCAGAAGTTATCAAGGTGACTTTTTTGTCGAGAACGATATCACTGTGGCGACGAAGGTTGTAACGGCGTGATTGGAATATTTGATTCGTAGAATTATTTCGATCGATATTTAAATCTGGTTTCAATATCACCAAATACTCAGCTGAAAGTTGTGTTGGAGCTAGTCTATATCTTTTCACCAATGATTTTGATGTATCGCAAACATTATACAAAACTAAAATTTCTGGGGAGGGATCTTTCTCAATTGATGATTTAGACACAACATGCAGGTTTTCTAACTTCAACACATGCCCTTCATCATCCGTTGGATCTAAAGTAGTGCTTAATATAAATTGTATTTTCAACGATGGGTCATTTAGGACGTTTGGTTTGGTCGCATTAAGGTTCCAATTAACGTGTAGTTTGTAAAAAGAGATATTTTTAGATAATTTTGAATATGTGGTTATCAACATACACTGATCATCATTCATAGGTGTAATTCTAGCAAATTCAAGCCATTGAAGATCCTTGAATCTTTGATTTGAAGTATCCAGCAGCTGTAACGTTATTTTTTTATGATCCTTTGAGTTTGAAAATTGGTACCAAAAATCTATTTGACCGTTTTTCCTTATTGCCAAGCACGCATATTTTATGAAGGGTGGATGGTACACACCATATGGAGGCACTTGCTGTGCTCTGCTTCTATATGTATTAGAACTACTATCAAATGCGCAGAATTGAGAAACGATTACGGATTTTGAAGAGGTGAGCCAGCGAAATTCCAAGATGGATGTATTGTATTCTTTCCTTGTTTGTTTCCTTTCAATGTTCATAGGCTTTAGCTTGTCTACAGGCTTTAAAGGCATAACGTGGTTATAAATTTTGTAAACATTATCTTGAAATACCATCGTTAACTTTTCGTATGTGGTGGCCCGATCGGGACGTTGTCCAGTAATTAACATGGTCATGTTACCTAATTCGTCACATACAGCTAACATGTCCCCTGGTAAACTAAACCAGTTGTTCCAATGAATGGAAGATATATTATAAAAGAACTGTGGAGGGGACTTGTTGCTGTTGCCTCCGAAGTTTGGAGTGCTTCCAACCCCGGCTGTAGTTGATCCATTGACAGAAGTTGTTGTCGAGTGAGTGCTTGGAGTACTACTACTTTCTTGGTATTGAACTTCGTGTAATTGCGGGTGTAATACATATTTTTGCGGCGTATGAAATCGCCAGTTTATTCCGTTTATGGATTCTAAAAATGTGAGGCAAATATTGGCATTTGAGGACTGTGAGTCGCTGTATGCAATAATACCGGTCTTAGACCAGCTCATTAAATGCTCTCCAATCATCATACTAATATTCACCAACAGAAGGTTAGGTCTGCTAGTTCCTTTTCTTTGGACCTTATTTTTGAAATGAAATTATACTTCTTTCGAAAAGTTCGAAGCTAGCTTTTTTTTTCTTCACCGAAATAGCGAGATTTATCATCATGAGCTTGCAAACGGCAATATACAAAGGAGACTAAGGAAGGAATCTAAAAGTGTTCGTGGCAATTTTTATATATTTATGCAAGCAATTTGAATACAAACTGTGCAAAGTGTATACAGTTCCGCATTTAGAGTATTATAAAAAAAAAATAAAGTTACAATGCTTCTAACAAAGAGGGTGTAGGATCGGACTTTCAAATGTCTTATATTACATTAGTTGTCCACTATTCAAACGTTAAAGGGAGTGGTATCTTCATCCACATCTTCGTTCGATATGTTATCTAGCTCAAAGCTCACGTTATTGTTTTCCTCTTCAAGTTCGTATGATTTCGGAAGGAATCCTTGTTTTCCCTTTTCAAGTAGATATAGGTAGAATTCCAAACATGCAATCATCCAGAAGTAGACCAAAAATGCGCCTGATACGATAATTAGAACGTACGCACTATGGTCGCCTCCCAATCGCAACACTAAAATGAGTTGTTCTTCGTTTGCGCCCATAAATAGGAGACCTGAACATACTAAACAAAAGGGAGCAAGGTATTGGAATGAATGTATTTTGTCCAGCGTTCTTTTATCACGTAGTAAAAAAGATATTTCGATAATTCTTAGAGCGCCTCCACACATTAAAACTAGCCCAAACATATTATGGACTTTTGTGCTAATTATCAAGTGCTGGGCGTGCTCAGACATGGCCCATCCGGTGAAAATAATAATCAAACTTGGTACAAATGTTCTTCTGCCATTTCTGGAAAGGAAAATCCCGAGTATTCCACCAGTCCACCAGATAATTCCCATAAACGTGTGTTGATAATCGTGAACACTCCATCCTTCACGTCCCCACCTGTGTTCAGTAAAAGTATTTACAACGCCCCATATGCACATAACCCAACTGTCGACGTAATCCTGTGAATATGAGGTTTGAGCACTGCGAATCCATGGTATAACCAAAACCAGTACATAAATGAACCCGTACAACACAAACGCGGATCCCATGATACCATGAGCGATGCATTGCCCTGTGTGTGCCTCTCTACAAAACCCAAAGAGCGCAACAGGTGCCAAACAGACTTTAACCCAACCTGTTAGAACAGTTAGAAAGGATAAACCACGATGGATATATGACAACCTTTTCTCACCTGCATTTGATATGAACGTTTGCAACCTCTTGCTTTTCACTAAGAAACCAGTTCCTCCAGCTAATCCACCAAAGAATAAGGTTATCCAAGTAAGTCCCACCAAAAACCATGCGGTTCCCCTTGAAGTTCTATTTTCTACCCCATCATTGTCTTGAAATCTTAATACGGCAGCTTCTAAGAAAGCGTAAACGGCACAAGTGCATTGTAAGAGGGTAGCTGAATATATCCTGCCAGCGAACGAAAGGCACGTCACCACGGATGGTAAAAGCAACAAGAATCCCAAAGTGCAGAGCCAGTGGAAAGATTTCGACCCAGCCTGCACAATTTCTGGCCTCGTGTATCCCGAAGTATCATCCATGCCCATATCATGCTCCATATCACCGCAGACTTTTTCAAAGAAAAAGCATATTAGTAGAATTGCGCTAATGGATCTGGAAAATCCGAAGACAATGTTCTTATTGGCTGCTGTCATTCCTTCTAGGCAGGTAAGGTTTATTCGACCTATTTTTTGTTTTGTCTGCTGTTTTAAAGTTATTCAGCTGTGGTCTTAAATATGCATTAATTGGACCCTCCCCTTTTATGTGCTTGATATATCGGTTCGGAGTTTTCATTTTATTCGCGGGTGCAAACAATGCAAAGTACATCATAGGGATTTCAAACGGAAGGAATAGGATATTAATGTTTGTTTATATATCATATACACATATACGTATACGTATGAGAGAGTATTATAATCTATAAGAAAAAAATGCTATTTTGTAATTTGAAGCTTTCTGTACATATCGAATCACGATCGTCCGGAAGATGGAGGAACATCAGGCTGTAATTCTTGTAATTTATTGGAAGCAGATTCTGCGTTGGCGTCATTTGGGAACTTTTGCTTTATAGGGTCACTAAATGGATTTTCGTTTGTTAGTACACTATCAATTGTATGTTCAGCATCACCGTTTTCTGATGAAGACAAACTTGCAAGATGGTCTTCATCGGACAAATCAAAATCGAAGTCCTCAACCTCTTCGGGCTCAGTAATTCCGGAAGTTCCATTGTCCAAAGTAGAATCGTACTCAGAGTCTGTATCAATGATATCGAATTCATACGTTTCCGCTCTTGACCTTCTGATCCTTCTCCTTGATTTCATAAAAAACATGAAGTATAACACCAAAAATGTGGCGCCAATCAAAAATATTGTTAAAAAATAATGCATGGCTTGCCTAGGAGAGGAAAGTTTTTTAGGAGTGTTTGGATCAGAATCAGGATCGGTACTCGCAGTAGTCGTTTGGGGAATGGCCGACGTTTCCACACCAATTGAGATAGAAGATGTAGAAGTAGCGCTGATGGAAATAGAAGTTGAACTGGCAGAATATTGTGATACGGTACTTTCTGTAGCAGCTGGTTCAACCTCCTCTTTATCGTTTCCAAAGACGAAAGTTTCTGTTTTAGATGAATCAATGGATTCCCCAAAGAGCTTCAGCCTCCAACTGTGGAAGTCAATCCTGTGTCCATTTTCTGTTGTCTTAACCTTGATTTTCCAATCACCTACGCCGTTCTCACCCCAATGTGCTACAGACATGAATGTCCAGTCTTTGAATCCCTCTGATGAAACATCTCTTGGTCTTACAACGCCAAGGTTTGAAATTATCCCCGCTGGTGATATTAAATCGACAGTCGTAGTTCCCCTAATTTCTGTATCAATATCTACAGTTACCGTGACGTGCTCAATTCTCTTGAAGTTAGCATCTTGAAGACTTTTTTCTGATATGGTTATGACGGATTCTAATGTCTCTTCCGTGGAGTTTGTGGACTGGGAAACATACAATGTTGGCAGGTAAAACCAGGTTTGTGCGTTAACATTCTCCCAGGTCTTGGACATTTCAATTAACTTATGGGCATCGATTTTACCAAAGCCATAGCGATGAGAGTATTTCTTCCCCATGGCGCTATCTCTCCAATCTCCGTCAGCGTTCTTTTCTAACCCTACCGCAGACAAGATTGATAAATACTGTACGTCTCTCCAAGTTAGGTTTGGGTTGGCTTCTAGTAACAAAGTGTAAACACCGGCAGCTAATGGAGCAGCCGCAGACGTTCCACCGTGGCTATTACTGCATCTGCCGTTGATATCACTCGAATGAATATATTCGCCTGAACCTGAAGAATACGTGACTGCCATGACGGCGGAACAACCTTCGGAATAAGGAGGATGTAGATCTTTGTGATCAATAGCCCCAATAGTAATAGAATATATGGAATTAGTATAGCCGTCGTAATTGCAATTATCACCACGAGTTCCACCATTTCCACTGGCAAAAACGTAAATCGCTCCTTTGGAATCTCTTCCCTCAGTAACACCTTTTACTAAAGCCTTTTTCACCAGGTCACTAGGGCCTTGTAAATGTCTTCCGTCATCAGCGGGACCCCATGAGCATGAATATATATCGTTTACGTCTAGACCATAAATCAAGGACGCAGCTTCATCTTCCGTAGTGATATCACCGGATAAGATTCTTATGCCTGAGATTTTAGCGTTGTAACCTACCCCGACACCGCAAAAATTGTTACCTTTTTTGGCAGCTATTTCACCTGCACATCTCGTACCATGGTAGTCATCAGATAATCTTGGTTTTGGTAAATTGGTATTGTCGTTGAAATCCCAAGAACCTTCAGCGCAAAAATTATCCTTCAAGTCTTCATTTTCGTAGTCAAGGCCATCATCAACAATGGCAGCCACGACCCCTGCGCCTGTAATATTATTGTACCACAGATCAAGAACATTTATATCACTGCCAGGAAAACTTGGATTGACCAAGTGCCACTGCCTCTCAAAAAGCGGATCATTTATGCTGAGTTTATCCTCAGCTTCTTTTACCGGTAACAAGCTTGAGTCCATTGGTGGAGCAGGCACCGGTAGTCTCTTAAATAGGTCGTTACGCGGGAATAAATCATGGACAGATAATATGTGGTCGTTGTTATCCCCCTGTAACTCTTCTAATGATGATCTTTTGCCCAATTTTAGCAACTCTTTTGAAAAAACATAATGGTTTGGTAGCCCTCGAACATCATGTTCATATTTCCAATTTGGATGCATTTCCTCCAAGCGGGATAATGTTTCATTGCTTTCTACAGCAAAATACTGTCGTGACGTATGGTCCTTCAATGGAATTTGTTGTGATGATACAAGAGCGGATGTTGAAAAGGCCCACCAAAAGCATAAAGTAATATATTTCCTCACTTTCATCTGATAATGGGTTTGTAGTTTATAATTATGTGATGAGGCCAAAAAACAACGGGATTAGTTTATCCTTAGTATGGTAGCCGAATGAATGAAATATGTGGAATAGATTTCTCTTTTACAAAACGGGATGTTTAAGCCAGGAAAAAGAACAGGCTTATGACAGAATTATGCATATGAAACGAGAGAAAGAACACGTCCAGCAAATATGGAGTACCTTGTTTGCCTTTAGAAAATGTTTCGGTTTCAATACTGTTCTCTTCAGCGATGCTGTTGAAGTATCAGCTCAGTTATTTAATATGCTAACCTTTCCTTTGTTTGTTTTCTTTTTCTATCTTTATTTTTTTTCCATTTACCGTTTTTTGCGTTTCAGAAAATGACCCTCATTGATTATATGAATAATAATATACACGTTATCATTTTTTATTTCTTTTATGTATGTATAGTAAAAATAAAACATATCGAGATACGTGTATCTACATCAGAGCTGCTGAAACTATTTATTTGGCCAAAGCACCCATTGGGTCCCAGATGGGCAAGACAATCGGCTCTTCCTTACCTGAGGTGAATTTTGAAGCCAGCTCTTTTGGCAATTCATTGATATCGACCACAATTTGAAAGCAGTACTCCTCGAAGTACTTTTGAGTCATCACGTATAATCCGTCTTTACCGGAGTCTTTACCCCAGGAATTTTCAACGCGGTAGCGAAGTGGTAATTTAGACGTTTCATCGACGTGGCAGCCAGTGATCAACATAGCATGAGTCATCAAACTTTCATGGTATCTAATACGCGATGCCTTTTGCTGAGGTAAATTATAGCCGATGGCAGGATAGTTCCACAATTCAATATCCATGACACCAGTTTTCTTGTCCATGAACTTTGGAGTGTGAGATCCAAAAAAGACAGCTTTGTTATTTTGTAATCTCTTAACAACCAATTTAGATAGTGTTTCATTGTCAACATTTAAGTAAATCACGGCATCTCCGCCAAGGACGTTTCCTAAACGATCGATCTTAATTAATTTACCATATGGGTGTCTTGGATCATTGATCAATGAGACTGGCGTGGAAGGGTCCAATTTTGCGTATTTGGAGGCAAATTCTAACGGAGTCGATTTGATAGTGTGGATTTTCTTGTCTTTGTCAACGTATTCCCAAGTGAATTGCTCGTTTGGTTGCACTGGAGGTATGTCCATGAACAACGACATCAACCTGAAGATTTCTCTTTGCATTTGCTCTCTCAGAGTGACAATTATGGAATCATCGGCAGAACGCTCTTTCAAAGCTGTTCTTAGAGTCTCGGCAAATTCTCTCAGTTTAGTAGTCAACAGAGAATTCCATTTTCTGGACGCAGTAGTAGAATAAGGTAGATCCCCGTATAAATCTTTGGGGATAAGGCCATACTTCTTGACTAGGTTCAAAAACATGCTGTATTGGCCACCGTCTTCTGTTGGAGCTGCTAACAAGTATTGCACGAGACGTGAGTCGATGTCTTGATCAGCCGAGGAGACGATTTGGTCCAAGAAATAGTTGGCCTTTTCCAACTTATCGTAAAAGAACAAGTAAGCTTGGGACAGTTCGAATTCTTTTAAGTTCAATTCAGAAAGAACATTCAAGCGCAGTTGATTGGTAGCGGCAAACAACCAACATCTACCAGAGCTTTTTTGGTTGGTGACTGGAGTGGAATCAGTAGAGACAACAGTGTTGAAAACCCTGTTATCTTGCTTTTGCAGTCTAGTCTTGTTCAACAGTGCATCATCGGCATTATAATTCTTAAGGACAGTGGTTGCCAATTGATGGGTTAAGTCGGATTGAAACTCTTTGTTCCAAGAGTTGATCTTACTGATATCGATGGAAGAGGACATTCTTTTTAAAACAATTTGTGGTGCTCGTAAAAGGTGGCTTCTAAACGTCTTGAGATACAAGGACCGGGAAACAGAAGTAGGAAGCATGTAACAAAAGAGCAAGGGCTATTTATCGTTTATTTATGGGTGCCCGTCGGCGACTTGTCAGCCGGCGTTATCAATTGATTACCACATGCAACCCCATTGATTAAGAGAGCAGGTGACTTTCTGGTGGGAGGGGAAAAAAGGATGTGTCACTCACTACCCGGCGATTGCATGCTATTTGACACATACTAAAGCAAAATAACATATGTAGCATAATCAATAAAGCGATTATTTTCTAAATTTCAAAAAGCACTGAATATACGATGCCTCTTCACAGGATTAAGAGACAAAATTTGCCTGTTTGTAAAGCATATTGCCTGCCTTTCCGCTAGTTTTTTCTTTTCCACTTCCTATTTTCTTTTTTTACCAGTTTTCCCTGCTCATCGCATGAAGAAAAAAATGATAAAAGCGTTTTATGGTGATGACTAAGAAACTTGTCTTGTCAGCTGGAAAGATAAGAGAGGGAGCTTCCTTTTCCTGAGTGACAAGATAAGTGTACAAGAAAGCATGAGTGCTCTACTGTCCGAGTCTGACCTAAACGATTTTATCAGTCCCGCCCTTGCGTGCGTCAAACCTACCCAGGTGAGCGGGGGCAAGAAGGATAACGTTAACATGAACGGAGAATACGAGGTGAGCACGGAACCAGACCAACTGGAGAAGGTCTCTATTACGCTATCAGACTGCCTCGCGTGTTCTGGTTGTATAACGTCTAGTGAAGAAATCTTGTTGAGTAGCCAAAGTCACTCGGTTTTCCTGAAAAACTGGGGGAAGCTTTCGCAGCAGCAAGACAAATTCCTCGTTGTGAGTGTCTCGCCACAATGCAGACTATCTCTTGCGCAGTACTACGGCTTAACATTGGAGGCGGCCGATTTGTGTTTGATGAATTTTTTCCAAAAGCATTTCCAGTGCAAGTATATGGTTGGAACGGAGATGGGCAGAATCATATCGATTAGCAAAACCGTAGAGAAGATCATTGCGCATAAGAAACAAAAAGAAAATACCGGTGCGGACCGCAAGCCTCTATTATCTGCTGTGTGTCCGGGATTTCTTATATACACGGAAAAGACCAAACCGCAGTTGGCGCCTATGCTGCTCAATGTCAAGTCGCCTCAGCAAATTACGGGCTCGTTGATCAGAGCTACGTTCGAGAGTCTCGCTATCGCGCGTGAGTCCTTTTACCATCTGTCGCTGATGCCATGTTTTGACAAGAAACTAGAAGCGTCAAGGCCAGAATCGCTTGACGATGGGATTGACTGTGTCATTACGCCACGTGAAATAGTGACAATGTTACAAGAGTTGAATTTAGACTTCAAGTCGTTTCTTACTGAGGACACAAGTTTATATGGGCGGCTATCACCGCCGGGATGGGACCCGCGAGTTCACTGGGCGTCGAATCTGGGAGGCACTTGTGGTGGCTATGCCTACCAGTACGTAACGGCTGTCCAACGACTACACCCAGGAAGTCAGATGATAGTTCTGGAGGGTAGAAACAGCGACATTGTCGAGTACCGATTGCTGCACGATGATCGCATAATAGCCGCCGCCAGCGAGCTTTCCGGGTTTAGAAACATCCAAAATCTGGTGCGTAAACTGACCTCGGGCTCCGGGTCAGAGCGCAAGAGGAACATCACCGCTCTGCGGAAGAGACGAACAGGTCCAAAGGCGAACTCACGCGAGATGGCGGCCGCCACGGCCGCCACGGCCGATCCCTACCACTCGGACTACATCGAGGTAAACGCGTGTCCGGGTGCATGCATGAACGGTGGTGGCCTACTCAATGGCGAGCAAAACAGTCTCAAGCGGAAGCAGTTGGTTCAGACACTGAATAAGCGTCACGGAGAGGAGCTAGCAATGGTAGATCCTCTAACCCTGGGACCCAAGCTAGAAGAGGCGGCAGCCCGCCCGCTTTCGCTAGAGTACGTCTTCGCGCCCGTCAAGCAGGCCGTCGAAAAGGATCTCGTCTCTGTTGGGAGCACCTGGTAAGTAAGGTGTAGTTTTGCACCCGTGTACATAAGCGTGAAATCACCACAAACTGTGTGTATCAAGTACATAGTGACATTTAAATAATAGCAAGAACAACAATAATAGTAGCACTACTGGAAGCACCACGTAATAGTGGAAAAGAACTGGAAAAACCGCTATAAGATGCATACTCCGGCGGTCTTACGCGGAGATACAAGCTTCCAACGGTGCTAAAAGCCCGGTTTCGGCTCGGCCGGAGGAGGAAGAGAGACGGAAAAAAAAAAAATGACTAAAAAAAAAATGGAATATTATTAATGTGGGATTTTTGGCTCAAGGTGTGGTGGCCCCTTTTCTAAGGGTGGCGAATTCTTCAATGTACGGAAAACTCGCCAAGGCTATCCCATATATAAGCAAACTGTGGGTTCATCTATATACCGACACATAACACCTAAAGTGGCTTCCTCCTGCCCCTCTCTCCCTTTTCTCCACTCACCCCTCCTTCTCCCCCTTCCCCCTCTCCAATTGGCTGTATAGACAGAAAGAGTAAATCCAATAGAATAGAAAACCACATAAGGCAAGATGAGTGAAGGCCCCGTCAAATTCGAAAAAAATACCGTCATATCTGTCTTTGGTGCGTCAGGTGATCTGGCAAAGAAGAAGACTTTTCCCGCCTTATTTGGGCTTTTCAGAGAAGGTTACCTTGATCCATCTACCAAGATCTTCGGTTATGCCCGGTCCAAATTGTCCATGGAGGACCTGAAGTCCCGTGTCCTACCCCACTTGAAAAAACCTCACGGTGAAGCCGATGACTCTAAGGTCGAACAGTTCTTCAAGATGGTCAGCTACATTTCGGGAAATTACGACACAGATGAAGGCTTCGACGAATTAAGAACGCAGATCGAGAAATTCGAGAAAAGTGCCAACGTCGATGTCCCACACCGTCTCTTCTATCTGGCCTTGCCGCCAAGCGTTTTTTTGACGGTGGCCAAGCAGATCAAGAGTCGTGTGTACGCAGAGAATGGCATCACCCGTGTAATCGTAGAGAAACCTTTCGGCCACGACCTGGCCTCTGCCAGGGAGCTGCAAAAAAACCTGGGGCCCCTCTTTAAAGAAGAAGAGTTGTACAGAATTGACCATTACTTGGGTAAAGAGTTGGTCAAGAATCTTTTAGTCTTGAGGTTCGGTAACCAGTTTTTGAATGCCTCGTGGAATAGAGACAACATTCAAAGCGTTCAGATTTCGTTTAAAGAGAGGTTCGGCACCGAAGGCCGTGGCGGCTATTTCGACTCTATAGGCATAATCAGAGACGTGATGCAGAACCATCTGTTACAAATCATGACTCTCTTGACTATGGAAAGACCGGTGTCTTTTGACCCGGAATCTATTCGTGACGAAAAGGTTAAGGTTCTAAAGGCCGTGGCCCCCATCGACACGGACGACGTCCTCTTGGGCCAGTACGGTAAATCTGAGGACGGGTCTAAGCCCGCCTACGTGGATGATGACACTGTAGACAAGGACTCTAAATGTGTCACTTTTGCAGCAATGACTTTCAACATCGAAAACGAGCGTTGGGAGGGCGTCCCCATCATGATGCGTGCCGGTAAGGCTTTGAATGAGTCCAAGGTGGAGATCAGACTGCAGTACAAAGCGGTCGCATCGGGTGTCTTCAAAGACATTCCAAATAACGAACTGGTCATCAGAGTGCAGCCCGATGCCGCTGTGTACCTAAAGTTTAATGCTAAGACCCCTGGTCTGTCAAATGCTACCCAAGTCACAGATCTGAATCTAACTTACGCAAGCAGGTACCAAGACTTTTGGATTCCAGAGGCTTACGAGGTGTTGATAAGAGACGCCCTACTGGGTGACCATTCCAACTTTGTCAGAGATGACGAATTGGATATCAGTTGGGGCATATTCACCCCATTACTGAAGCACATAGAGCGTCCGGACGGTCCAACACCGGAAATTTACCCCTACGGATCAAGAGGTCCAAAGGGATTGAAGGAATATATGCAAAAACACAAGTATGTTATGCCCGAAAAGCACCCTTACGCTTGGCCCGTGACTAAGCCAGAAGATACGAAGGATAATTAGAAAAATGCAAGCACATTCATTTATCGGCTAAGTCACTGAAATTTTTTTTTTCGAGTGATTTTATCTTGCAAGCTCACTCTCTTTGTTCTTTTCTCCTCTATAATGGCATCTTCCCCCCACCAACTCCTCTCTACTTGCGTGTGTATTTGTTTGTATACATGTGTAAATATATATACATAAAAGAATGTCGTCTCATGTATTTTTTAACTTTTAGCCGCGGTCAGTGACATTTTGGCTTTCCCACCATTCCACGTCTGAAAAAAAAAAAAAAAGAGATAAAATATGAATTGAATATATATCAAAAATGCCTGCAAAAATTTTTACGAATCAGTCCGATTGGACTTGTACTTATCATTGATTTGCTCGTTATGCGTCTTATCCACTTGATTAGCTATTCCCTGTAAAGTCTTAGACACTGCCTCAGTGGCCCCAATTAACGGCCGAATAATTGCCACAGGTGCAGCTCTAGCAACATAAACTGCTGCGGCGCTCGGCCCTCCCCGTTTATCATCCTTCATCTGTCCCTTTGCCCTCCATACCGCATCGTACGCAATATGCATATGCTTTTCTAATGAACTATACGCCTCCTTCAAACCCGTGGGCAGGTCGAGGGGCTGATCTGCGTACAGACTCACTATTGTGGGTTCGTTGTGATCCCCCGGTGAAGACATATCGATGACTACTGCCGTGGGCTCATGATCTCTTATCCTGGAATATTTACTACCAACTAACTGATCCTCCTCGAATAAAGTATCCAAGTCTAATACAGCTGCAGTATCACTGTCTGCACCATCAGCGGAGCCAAATTTCGATGCATCGTACACCCTGCCATTGGAACCAACACCACCGAATAGTTCCTCGGTGTTCTCCAATATCGCCTGTGTCCCTGAAGTTAATTTAACTCCCAATTTCACAAAATCTCCCGTTGTCGTTTTCAAGAAGACATTGCCACCCTTTTTCAGACTCCTTCCCAAATGCCCTTCTTGCCTGTATTCTGACATTAGTACTGTGACTAGGGTCTTCACCCCTGACCCAATCGCCATAAACGATCTGACAGGAGCCAGGCCTTCCAAAACGCCAGGCAGCTGCTTTTTGGTAATATCCGGCGTCCAAATGGCTTTCAGTTTATTATTTAATTCATCGAATCCATTTAATCCATACAGGACTACGCTTTTCAAAATAATCTTGGATCCATCAAGGGTAAAAAAATTCATCAGTTCAGAAGTTTGGCCCGATCTTAAACCCGCATAATCAACTTTTTTCGGCTTATAATCTAATCTTAACTTAATTGAATTAGTGCTAAATTTTTGAATAAATACAATATCTGGATACTCATCAATTAATTCAAATCTTTTATCTTTGAACCCTAAGAACCTTATTAGAAACTCTAAAGTGTCTTGATCCACGTGAAGGCGTAAAGGCGCAACATTTAATTGCATGACTAATTCCACTGCTTGCAAAAAGTCGATCGGCCGGATAAATTCCAGGTCCAGAAGAAACATCGGAGAACTGTGTGGCCACGGTTCGTGCTTTAGCAAAGTTACAAATTTATTCCAGGTGGACGTGGGAACATTATCGATAATTTCAAATTCGTAAATGGAAACTACACATCGGTTCAAAACATCTGTGGAATTATCAGAGTTAGACTCATCGGGTTCATCTACTCGATAATTCTTCAAATTGACATGTACTTTGTTCAATTGAATCAGGGCTTTGTAATGCTTAGAAGGTCGCAAATTAACTTTAGAGACATCAGAGAAGGAATTTTGAACCCCCTGGATCTCACCATCAAGATTTCTTCTCAAATCGGTGACATTGTTTTTGTTAGCAGATATATAAATAGAGTCAAAAATATTTGCCTCTGATTGGGGTACATTTGATTTCGAACTACTTGCTTCCGCTTTACTGAGCTCTTTATCCAGTTTTTCAACAGTATTAGCGATAAATTTCCGCGTATATTTCCAATCATACCCATCGAATAGTTTTATAACAACTTTTTCGACGTCTATACTACCCCTTATATCCACATCCCTTTCTTGCTCTTTTGAGGCGATTGGTGGAGTATCTTCTTTTTTTGGCTGAGCAGAGTCTAGATAACTCTCATGGGGAAGTAAAATACCACCCGTGGCAGTTCCAGAGGAACTGTCCATTTCATATGAACCCTGAGAGGATAGTTTACTTCTGGCACCATTGTTGAACTCGTGAGTTTTGTCGAGAAAACTGTCTACCAAATGCACTGAGTCGTAATCATTTTGATGATTGTTCTCCCGGATGAAGGCAGAATTGAAAAGATCACAATCGATGTCTTTGAATACATCGATAGGATTTTTCAACTGCGTTCTAAATTTTTCCTCATCAGGAAACGTCTGAGGATACTTTAAATCAATACAAAGCTGACAAAAAGTTTGAAAAGAATCCGCGCATAATGAAAGACCAACTTGTTCTATTTTACAATCCAATAAAAGGGCACCATCGGATTTGTTTATTAAAAAATTCAAAGTATCTATTTTACCGATTGCAGAGAAACCTTGACCAGCATAAAAATTTATCAAACTAGGCCAGTTCTTATCTTTTTGAATTTTGAAATTCTGATAGTCATCTATTAGGAAGAGTGTATTCGCCTTTGAAAGAAGCTTTGCCTGCGGAATAAATGAACTTCCACCAGTTGTTAGATTGTCAAGTACAATGACCATTACACTTTTTAATCTGAAAGGGTGCAGAATTAGAGAGCAGTCCAGACATTTGAGTTCCCAGGGAAATCCTGAAGTCGGTTGTTTTTTACTAAGCTTTTGTGCAACAGGTTCATCTTTTGAACTGGCATTATCCGGGCCGATGTTTTTCTTTAGTATTTCTAACCACCTTGCATAGTAATGTATGCGAATGTTGTTAAAAATGACTTTTAACTTTCCATTCGCCCTTCTATGAACATATAGTACAGGTTCGTTAACTTCTTTATTCAAAACTACTGACATGATTTCTTGTGGCTCTAATAATGACGGTGTCTTCCTTTCTACCTTTAAGTTCTTTGTAAAATATACAATTTGAGAGTCATCCGTAATCGCAAAGAAATTATTTGATAGTAATGCTTCCACAGAACCAAATTGCGGCCCTATAATTTCTGATACTTTTAACTTCATGGAATCTATTTTGAGAGAAAAATTAGCGGATAAACTCTGCTTGTAAACGAACCTGGAAGAATTAAGTACTCTGACACTTCTCTGCAAAAAGGAGCCTCTCTTGCTTTTAGACTTTCCTGTACATTCACTGTTCTTTGAATCCGTGAAAAGTTTTCCAAACGCAGAAATATCTTCGACTAATTGTACTATTCCAGAATATTCTTCGTTAAATATCACTTCTTTGATGATTGCATGGACAGAACTATAAATTAGCGCTTCTTTCAAAGTATCGTCATATGAACCCAGTTGTAGAGGGGATTGCAAGTTCGAGATCGTAATGCTCGACATTGTCAATATTTTCGTGCACCGAGAAGGTAGTTTTTTAAATACGTCTACAAGCTCAATGTACAACTCACGGTTAGAGTCGTAAATGAAGGGTGAAACCTGGAAACATAATAAAAAATATGGAAACTTAAGCGACAACTTCACTGCTTTTGAGGTAAGTTGTACGGTCCTTTTAGTATCCGATGCTATTTGAGGCATCATCCCTTTTGACTTATTCTGATAAAAGGACATACATTTTGAAACAAACTGAAAGATTTTAAAGAAATGCGCAATGCCATCATGACTGATAATAATATCTAGTTCGTCGCCCATATTTAATGAGATGCTTTGAGGGGTTTGTTCTCCAGTGAGCAATGGCTTAGTTTTATGGCTAATTGTCAATGGACTCGAATTAGAATAAAATGAGCCTAAAGAAAATGCCAATGAATTATTTTCCTTTTGCTCTAATTTAAAGCTCTTCAAAATTACTGTGATATCTTGGCCTAAGTTTAAGTATATACATTTGATATCAACAGAAGAAAGAGCTGATGGTTCCTGCTTGTCAGGTGAAGGACTTTGGGAATCCTGGCAAGAAAAGCTTTCATTGGCATCCAAATGTGTAACAATGATATCTATAATATTCTTCAAAGTGGAGTTTTTGATTTCGACAATTTTGTGTATCGCTAAATGAACATCCTGAATATCAATAACAATATTAGACATTCTGAGATCATTGACCGATGATAAACCCTTAAAAGCTATGTTCAAATTATTTATTTCCATTAAAGATTCCTTGCACTTATCATTCTCTTGTTCTTCTTGTGTAACTTGGGGTTCACTGGGGTCTTCATTTGATTGCTCTTCCATGGCGCTCATATAAAGTGAAGTAGCCTCCATTTTTGATAAATAAACGCTTTGTGACAGATCGTCATTATTGAAAGGATGCACAGGAGAGTCGGGTACAGCTTGTTTTTGTATTGAGGAAATGGTGATATTTTCAATGTTTATATGTCGTAAATTTGCGTCTGTAGTAATAAGTTGTATGCTTTCTAGATGAACCTCCACGATGTTATCGGAAGGATCTCTATCATTTACTATGAAACGTATGGTAACGTCCTTTAATGCTATTTTCAATTTCGCTAAGGCTACATTAAGGGCCTTGTTCCGCATATTTTGAAGAGTATAAGAACCATTTGCGGCTGGTTTTGAAGCTTCTATATTAGAGTTGAGATCACTACTACTGTCTGAAGAGCTAATGTCATCTTCTTTGTACCTATTATATGTGGTCAATGGATCACTAAATTGTAACATCGAATTCGTAAGATCTTGGATGCTTTTAACCAAAAAATCTGAGTGAAGTTCCTGTGAGCCACTGGAATATAAAGGTGTCATGATAAATCTTAAACCAGACCCATCGATTTCTACACCGCCAGAAACTGTTAATTTTAACACAAGCTCGTCAACTATGCCTTCGTTTATTTGCACGTTTGGAATGTTGAGATCATCAAGTGACAGATTCACATCATGGAACGAGAAATGTGACTTAGACCCTATAGAAACGTCCAAGTTAGATAAATCTATATTGGAGAACAGCGAAATTTGCTGAAGGACGTAAAGCAGCAGCCGCTTTTGTATATTTTGAGGTAACCAAAATGCCATTGTATCGAAATCAAAAAAAAAAAGGGTTCCTCTTAATTTGCTTTAATCTTTATGCTTTCCTTATTTTAAACGGCAGTAGAAACTTTGTATGAATGGTGAGTTGAAATAAAGTCGCAAAGATTACAATAGAAGCAAAATGTTAGACTCCTACAGAGATGTGATATGATAATAAGGGTGGGGTGTCTGCTCTTTGTTCCTTGCATATTCATTATCGCAATTATTTCCATTCGCCGCACCAAAAAAAAGAAAAAATGTCCCCGGACGAGAACGCATATACCAATCAGATACAGAAAAACGTAAAAGACGTCTTCAAATAAATATATTTATATTAACGTTTATCTTTATATATAAAAAGTACAATTCATGATCAATCATCATCCTGGTTATAGTAGGCATGCCTTCTTATCTCGCCCAATCTCTTCCTGGCATTGCTCAAGGATTGTTCTAACTTCAAAATTTCCACTTGCTGTTCCATTTCGGCAGTCTTCAATGTGTGTTCGGATGTGAAGTCCAATGGTTGCTGCTGTTGCGAAGTCGAATGATCATCTTCAATCATACCCATGACGTGGTTACCCAAACTTCTGCATGCATCGGTAACATCTTTGGAACAGTGTTCCAATTTATCTTGGGCCTTCGAGTGGATGGAAGTTTTCACTCTCGATGCTGCTACCAATTGTATTGTGGATGCGGCCACTTCTTTGGAGGCGACGATAAATTGTTCAGGTGATGTGTTTTCATTGTCTTCAGAAGTGATTAACTTACTAGCAGTAGTGATTAAAACATTGGTTGCACCTGCCACAGCCTTTGCCGCGGAGATCAAACCTTCTGTCCATCTGCTGTTTTTCAAGTAGAATTGGTTCAGAGGAATACTTGTCGTGGTGGCAATTTCATTTTGGCACTGAATAGCAGCCTTTACCAAAGCCACAACAGCATCAATAATCATTAATGCCAATGACAACAATGGTTTAGGAACGTCAACACGTAAGTGTTCTGAGGATTTGACAATTTTGTCAGCAGTGGCAACCAATTCAGAATGTGGGTTCGTTTCTTTATTTGATTTGACAGATTGTATGTTCAATAACGGTTCGATAGCCAAAGATAGCTCTTGCAACTTCTCTTGCATGTCCACGTTGGCATTGATGACGATATCAGTTTTCTCCTCATCACCGACCTGGTTAAGATTTTCAGACATCAAATCCTCGAAGAAATATTGGGCCTCTCTGGCACATCTCTTCACCAGGGTCAAAATTTGATCAGACTGTTCTTGAGGTAATGTAGTAACGGCGTACGCCTTTGAATTGGTCACCAGTGTAGCCATCGAAGTACTGAAATCACTAACGCAGTGTATGACCTCTGTTTGGTCGCCGTGTGCAAGGCCGTCTACTATCAAATTATTGAAACTGGTGGCAAACTCAGTGGCGTTTTCAGAAGTACTTTCCAATAAGGACAAAAGGAAAGTGGGTGGAGTCAGCGGACCCGACCAACTCAAAGGAGAATCGAGATTATAGACCGATTCCTGGATGGTGTTGATACCGCTTTCCAATATGGCATCCAGAATAGGGTTCATTTTATCCTGAGTCATTGTTTCTGCTGCTGCTGTCGCCGCTGCACTGTCCGCCTCTGCATTATTAATGGATCTTTCTAATTCTAACCTTGCCCTGTCACGGTCCTTAACCAACTCGGCCATTTGCAAATCCTTTTGCTTCAATTTGTGTTCTAACTGTTCCTTTTTCTGAATGGATTCCTGCGCACTATTCACCTTTAACTGCAGTTTTTTAAAACGAGGTAAAAGATTTAGATGCTCTTGACGCAACTGGGAGTATAGCTTGGCTAAAGACTCATATTTTCTTTCCCAAACATCCAATTGATCCTGCAATGCAGTTAGTTGCTCGTCCTTATTAGCCAATTGTTTGGAAGCTGTAGAATCCATCGTTGTGATTTCACTTTCCAGCTGCTGCACTCTTTGGTCATATTGCTGCAATAAAGCCTGGTCCTTTTCATATTGATTGGTGAGGGCAATTAAATCGTTTTGATGTTGGTTTTGTTGTTGAAGCTGCATATTCATCATATCCTGTTGTGCTTTTTGTAACTGCTGTTGAAACAGTTCCTGCTGTGCCTGCTGTTGTTGCAACTGTTGCACACGCTCTTGCTCGAGACGGTTTTGCTCGTTCGCAAACTGGGCTTGTTGATTGGCCCAGAAGTCCGGCTGCATTTGTGCCGTCGCCTGTGGAAAAATGGCGTTAGCTGCACCAGTGGCAGTGGGGATCATCATCCCAGTGGTGGCACCCGTCGGCATAGTTTGCAAGTAACCCGTAGGCGTCGAAGTAGTCCTTTGAGATACCGGACGTGGGGAAATAGCCGGCTCAGCAACAACAGGTGGTGTTGGTGTTGGAGTCCGTGCCGGCGTCCGCGCTGGAGTTACAGAGGGCTCTCTTTTTTTGAACTTAATCTCTTTTGACTCGTCCACATCGTTGATTAAAAATACGTCTGGAGCGTCCACGGGTAGTTTTGGAATGGTTACTAACGTGGTCAAGTACTTCACAGAAGAGCAGTCCGCGTAAAACTCAAACAGCCTTGCATGTTGCAACTCGTACCGTTCTTTCAAGGGCTGCAGAGCAGCGTCACCCTCCGCATCATTCAATTGCCTGTGCATAGCTCTCAGCATCGAGGTGATGAATTTATAAATACCATATGACTCCGCAATCAACGGGATCAGCGCCGAAATTTTGCACTCAGTATTTCTCCTCTCGGACTGAATCGACGCAAAGATGATCTGCGAGAACTCGTCAAGAGAATCCTGTAACGACATCAAATCTAAGATCGTCTCGTACCCTTCGTCCGGGTCGGAAACTGAAACCAGTGACACATACTCCTCGTACTCAAACGTCCCGTTGTTAAACCCTCTATGGTGCGCATGAAAGTCCAGCTTCAAAACCAGGTACCGCACATACTCCCGAATCAGTTTGCTGTACGACGAACCGCCAGAATGTACCCTACCCAGAGATCTGATCCAGTCCCTATCCCGGATGGCCTCAGCTAGCGCTGACGGATGTCCCTCTTGTATGATCTTATGCAGTACAATAAGCATCTTGAACAGTTGCACTTCGTCATTGGCCAGAGGCAGCGTCTTAAGGGTTGTAAAAACAGCTTTGGAAGACTGATGGTCCCATGTGTACACTATGCATGCGCGTACGTGCTTTCTCTTAGGTGCGGTCTCCTCAACGGAACACGCCTTTTTAAGCGCTTTCTGCAGATCTGAATCTATTCTGGACATCCTGTTCTAGCTGCTAGTACTATCACTACTACTGCTATGGCTGTATTACTAATATTTCTATTGTTTCACTATTCTTTATATATATTTATATATGTATATTTTCCAGCAAAACACCCTTTTTGGCATTCTCCTATAGGACGTCAAACGGCGCGCGACCGCGTCATTTGATACGAGCAGCCGCTGCGTCGTCGTACAAAACGCACCGACCTACATTACAATAAAAAGTACCCGTAAAAGGATCATGTGTACATGGTTCCAGTCTTTTGGTTCGGTACTATAACTACTGTAAACGACCCTCTCACTGCAGTTTATGATATGTGATCGCGTTAAAAATGGGTATTATCACCAATAACGGGTCGGGTAACAGATTTTTTCGATGCGCCGGCAAAAAATTTTAGTTTTTTTTTTTTCATCACAGGGATAAAAGCAAACTGCAAAAGGACAAAACAAGAGAAGAGCTACTTGTTGTTTTCGTTTCGTGCTGGGGGTTTTCTCCTTTCTATTCTTTTTCAAAAAAGACAAGGAATATATTAATATAGCTGAAGCAAATCGTATGTCCATTGAGAATCTGAAATCATTTGATCCTTTCGCCGACACAGGAGACGACGAAACCGCCACTTCAAACTATATTCATATTCGTATCCAACAGAGAAATGGTAGAAAAACTTTAACTACGGTGCAAGGTGTCCCAGAGGAGTATGATTTAAAGAGAATTCTTAAGGTCCTAAAAAAGGACTTTGCATGTAATGGTAACATTGTCAAGGATCCAGAAATGGGGGAGATTATTCAGTTGCAGGGTGACCAAAGAGCAAAGGTTTGCGAATTTATGATCTCCCAACTGGGATTGCAAAAGAAGAACATTAAAATTCATGGGTTTTAAGTTCAAGGCTTACGCCGAGTCGCTTACTCGCTGCTCGCTTTCTTTCTTAGTGTTGTTATCCTATATAAAACGTAACTGTTTAGTTATTTAAGTCCAAGTGCATATTTACACTATAATATATAATATAACATCTCATCTTTTTTTATTTCTTTTTCTTCTTCTCCCGCCGCGGGCTTACATACTGAGATATAAGAACAAGTGGTACATAGCATGCAGCTTCTCAAAGAGATGAGCGTTCAGTTTTGAGCACAGTGAAGAAAGGCCAAATCGAGAGTAAATTATCATGGGGTCGGGCGATTTGAATCTGTTGAAATCATGGAATCCCAAGCTTATGAAAAATAGAAAAAAAGTATGGGAGACCGAACAGGATCTAATTACCGAACAGCAGAAGCTTAACACGCGATTGAAAGAAATTGAAAAAGAACGAGAACTAAATGAACTGCTGAACGAATCGAGCAAGGATAAGCCGGAGACTCTCAAGAATGACTTGGCTTTGAAGAAGTCGGGCTTGGAATGGATGTATCAGGATGCAAAACTGAGTGACGAAAAGGAAGACTATTTATTAGGTAAGAAAAAACTAGATTCATCTATACTAAACCAACCTGCAACACCGCCTGTAAGGGCGGCCACTACTATTTCCGCTTCTGGTGCCGCAACATCCATAAGTTCGCAGAAGAAGAAGTCAAAATTGCTTAAAGATGATCCAATGAGTAAGTTTAAGGTAACTAAACAACAAAGAAGAACTCCAGACTCAACAAAAAAAAGAGCAATGTCGCAACGAGGGAAACCGTTGTCCAAGCCCGCTCCGGACCTAGACTACTAAACTTTCCTTTTCTTAGAGCTTGGTTCCTCGTCGGATAGTGGCAAGTCCACCTCACCGAGACTGCCATCGTCATCCTCGCTGTCGCCATCTGCGCTTAACCCGGATTCTCCTTCTTCGTCTTCCAAGTCCCTCTGGGCCTCAGCATAGTACTTCACACAAAAAGGGTAGATCTCTTCACTGAACAATGACGCCAATGAGTCGCCGTGCGGGAACTCCTTCCCGGGTTTTAGGCCGGTCCATCTGAACCAGCCAAATATGGTTTTCATTCCCTGTCTGTACTTTTTTTTACCCTCTGGACTGCGTTTGTCTTTGATCAAGTCCGGGTTTATCGAGTCGTAACTCTGGGGCCACTCAATTGGAACGGGCTCACTAGTCAGTATCCCGTCTTCTTGGTCATCTTTGCCTTTTTTGATTTGGAACACCTTGGTGACTTGCTGCTCTTTGAAGTCTCCCTCAATTCCATGGAAATGGAATGTTATACTAAAATCTCTAGTGTCGTGCATTTCAGACTCCAATGCCAGCCATTCTACTTTGATCTTATCTATAGTGTCAATGTATTTAAAATCTGAAGCCCTTATGTAATTCGCAAAACTAACGTGTTGTGAAAGCACAATTTTCCAGAACTCTGCAATTTCGTCAATATACGCGTCCCTCTTTTCATAAACAGGCTTCATTTTGTTCAATCTGTATAATTCTACCTCACGTTCAATAGCGTCCACCTCTTCTTCGCATTTAGCCAATCCTAAGAATGCTTTTGCACTGACCATCTACCGCACTTGCTAAGTGCATATTGTTAGTATAATGGGTTGCTTTATTTTTCCATTTCATGCCCTGCAGAGCTCAATCCTACATACTGCTCGTTCTCGTTTTCTTGGTCACTCATCATTGGCAGTGTTATGCTTCGAAATGTTTGTCGTCAACATCAAGCACCTAACCATTAGGATGCTTTTCTTCCCTTTTCTCACAAGCGCAGTGTTTGATTTTTTCAATTTTTTCCGCCTGGAATTTTTTCACATTCCAAAATGAAAAGTACATATATAATACAATTAATTATATTAGTTTTTTCTTTCCTCCTTTCCTTTTTCACTATTTTAACGTAAAAAAAGATGGTATATACATATATACGTACTTTTGAATAGTTGCACACATAACGAAGCCACGAGTATTCTATTTGTCTTCACCAAAGTACTCTTCATGTAGCTTCTTTTGTTGTTCCCATTGCTTCTTCAACTTCTTGGTCATACTCTTGGTGATATCATTACCGTCTTTGTCCTTTGTTGGAAGGCCTTGCTCGTCCCAAGCACTGTACAATGTGACATCCTTGAACATATCTTGTGGTTTAATTTGAGCTTTCTGCTTCCTCTCGTTTTCCTTCTGCTCTCTTAATTTCTGCTGTTCCAATTTCTTTTGTTTCTTTGCTAGTTCGTTGGCATGTTTCTCCTCGTTTAGCTTGACAATTTCCAATTTTTCATCGTTAGTCAAAAATTTGATCAAGGCAGATTGTCCATTCCTATCATCCAAGGCAACATTCAAGTTTAGCAAATCTTCGTTTCTAATTTTATCCGTTAATTGCAAGAATTCCTTGGGTTCGGCTTTCTTGATAGCTAAGGAACGTACATCATCTCTAAATGTGGATAAACACTTAACATATGGCATAACAGTGTCTTCCAATGAGCCTAGGGATCCATCGTTGGAGCCAGCTTGGGCTGCCCAACCCAAATTGTCAGGACGGGATGGAAATCCAATTATTCTTAAGATTTTGGTGATGTAGCTACAGATAGCAATCAAGGGCTCAATTTTTAAAGCAGCACCTGCAGTGGTAATGTATGTGTTTGACTTGGTCACTAATTCGCTCAGTGTCTTCAAAGCAACAGGTGTGGATAAATTATCACAGAACGCCGAATGGACTTTCGATTCACTTTCAACAAAATCAGCCAATAATTCTTTCTCTAAGGGACTAAACTTTTTAGAGATATGACCTGCAGAAGCTGCATCGTTCTTCAATGCTCTAATAGTCTTAAAAAAATTGTTCATGGAGTTTTCAAATGACTTTACTTCATGGATCAAAGATTCCTTGAAATCCAATTGATTGTTCCATTGTACTGAGGCAAAAGCCAATCTTAATTGGCGCGGTGAGAATTTTTTCAAAGCTTCTTGAATGGTAATGAAATTCTTTAAGGATTTAGACATTTTTTGACCCTCAATATGTAAATGGCCCGTATGTAAGAAATAGTTGATCCACTGTTGATTGTCGAAGCGAGCCTCGGATTGAGCCAATTCGTTATCATGGTGAGGAAAGGCCAAATCGATGCCACCTGAATGAATATCGATGTTAGAGCCTAGGATATCACTGGCCATCACAGAACATTCAATATGCCATCCTGGTCTACCCTTACCCCATGGTGATTCCCACTCAGGTTCACCTGCCTTGGAAGCCTTCCATAAAGCAAAATCATTATTCGACTTTTTTCCGTTATCAGCAAAGTTGCTTAAGGACCCTTCACCATCATTAATTAAGTCTAACTGGCCCTTATTCCATGGCTGGCATTTAGCATAGTCATGATTTGGGGATTTGTCAAATTTTAAAGTATCAAAGTACACGGAACCGTCGGAAGTGGCATATGCGTAACCATTATCAATAATTTTTTGAACAAAGTCAATAATTTCTGGAACGTACTCAGAAACACGAGTTGTAACGGTGGGAGGTAGCACGTTTAATGATAACATGTCATCATTGAATTTCTGTTCCCAGTAAGCTGGAAGTTGGCGGAAAATCTCTGGATTGCTAATGGTAGAGCCCAATTCTTTATCCAATAGAGGAACCGTAACGTCCTTGACTTTTTCAAAGGCAACTTCTGCGTCCATGGAATCGCCCTTAGTGATTGATTCAATAGCATTTTGAACTGCGGTGACATGCATAGGGAATTTAGGATTCTCCAATTTTAAAGTTTCAGTATCAGCATTCGATAACCAAGTTTCAAATTCTTCGATAGTTTTGATCTCGCTGCCTTGAATAGTAAAATTTTTGTTGATATATTGGAAAAGTGCGGTTTTGACCTTGTCAACAACAGTGGCGTTGAATTTGGTATCATTTTCTTTGACAAAATTGTCAAATAAATAGTTTTGTCTAGCTCTCAAAATAATTTTATCGTCGATATCAGTAACATTTTGCACAAATTGCACGTCGTAACCAAAATAATCTTGAATAATTCTTCTATTGATATCAATAGAGACATAGTTTCTGGCATGACCCATATGGGAGGCATCGTAAACAGTAGGACCGCAAGAGTACCAAGTGACACCTCTATTGCCAGATTGCGGAATGAATTCAACCTTAGATCTTGTTAAACTGTTGTACAACTTCAACACAGTTTCTTTAGCTTGTGGCGTTGGAACCTTCCATTTGGGCTGCACAATCTTCGGCGTAGACATTATAGTATATCTTCTCAGGGCTTTTATGAAGATATTCATGCATAGAATAAGAACTTGACCGGACACCTAATCACCGACGCCAATTAGCAATACTGTTCTTTTCAATTGATAATGTCTTTTGACTCTTCGCGATGAAAAATGTTTGCGGTCACCCGCGCTGAAAATTTTTTATTGCGATGAGCTGAAATTTTCCATCTCATTTTTAATAGTAAGTATTCTTGCATGAACACTAATGATATTAGGAGGGCTTTTTAAGTTGCTACCACTATTGCAGTCGTTATCAACCTTTTGCACTTTATCTAGTAATGTCCGTGAAAAGGTCTGTTTCTGAAATCGAAATTGAAAGTGTTCAAGATCAACCCTCTGTTGCCGTGGGAAGTTTCTTCAAGGGCTTCCGTGCTCCCAGTGACACTACGTTCGACTTATACAAAAAAAAGAAGTCTGAAAAGGATGAATTCGTATTACACGGTGAAAACGAGAGACTAGAATACGAAGGTTATACTGATTCTTCTTCCCAAGCTTCGAACCAGTATGTTGTGGGCCTATTTAATCCAGAAAAGAAAAGTATTCAACTCTACAAGGCTCCCGTACTTGTTTCCAAAGTTGTATCCAAGTCAAGCAAGAATCTAAGGGGTCCAAAAATAAAAAGTAAGAGTGATACTCGTCCATCTGCTTTGAGAAATGCGTTGGGTGAAGCGTTTGGTACTAAAAAGGCTAAAAAAGCTATTGCAGATCTAGAAAGAAACCGTATTGACTCTGATAAGTTGACTGATTCTGCTATTGACATTGTGGATTCCGTGAGAACTGCATCTAAGGATTTACCAACTCGGGCTCAATTGGATGAAATTACTTCCAACGATAGACCTACTCCATTAGCCAATATCGATGCCACTGATGTAGAACAAATTTACCCAATTGAAAGTATAATACCAAAGAAGGAATTACAGTTTATTCGCGTTTCATCAATTCTGAAAGAAGCGGATAAGGAAAAGAAGTTGGAATTGTTCCCATACCAAAACAATTCCAAGTATGTGGCAAAGAAATTGGACTCTTTGACACAACCTTCACAAATGACCAAATTACAGCTACTATACTACTTATCACTATTACTGGGCGTATACGAAAATAGACGCGTGAATAACAAGACGAAGTTGTTAGAAAGGTTGAACAGTCCTCCTGAAATCTTGGTAGATGGTATCTTAAGCAGATTTACCGTGATAAAGCCTGGACAGTTTGGAAGATCAAAGGATCGCTCCTATTTCATTGACCCACAAAATGAAGATAAAATCTTATGCTACATCTTGGCAATCATAATGCATTTGGATAACTTCATTGTTGAAATCACACCCTTAGCACACGAATTGAACTTGAAACCTTCCAAAGTTGTCAGTTTGTTCAGGGTACTTGGTGCTATTGTCAAAGGTGCCACAGTGGCTCAAGCTGAGGCTTTTGGCATTCCAAAAAGTACTGCAGCTTCTTATAAAATTGCCACTATGAAAGTTCCATTTAAGCTACCTGAAATGACAAGAAGAGGAAGAGGTCCAAGACGTTAGAGTTACCTAGAGGTATATACTGAGCATTTGGTTTGCTCTGGTTTTTTTTTTTGCTAGATGGTTCTATAAAGCAGCAAAATATAAGACGGTCCTCCTGATGAGAGGAAGAGAAAAACAAAAATAACTACATAGATATACGCTATTTTTTCTGAGAAGATACATATGTACAAATAGATATTTTACAATAATTTTAAACTTCGCAATAAATTCAATATTAATTCATAGCGTAGTTCGGCTTTCTAGCACCTTAGTAAGCTGAAATTTAAAAATGTATCAGTTTATTTTTTTCAATAAAGGTAACTTTAAATGAGAAACCAACGTGTTATATAGGTGAAATCATGAATAGCAGTCTGCAAGTTGGCATCGGAATTGATGTAGGTTCATCAAGTGCTAGAATAGGTGTATATAATTACTACAATGATGCGCTGTTAGAAATGGCGCAGGAACCAGTCCCATACTACCAGGATTCTTCAAAGAAGTCATGGAAATTCTGGCAAAAATCAACTGAAATAATTAAAGCCCTTCAAAAGTGTCTTCAGAAACTGAACATTAGAGAATATGAGGTAAAGTCATGTGGTGTTTCTGCAACGTGTTCATTAGCTATTTTCGAAAGGGATCGCACAAGTAACATGCTGATACCGTATCCAAATGAAGATAATGTCATATTTTGGATGGACTCTTCTGCCGTAAACGAATGTCAATGGCTAAATATGCAATGTCCACAACAGCTTTTGGATTATTTGGGAGGAAAATTTGTACCCGAAATGGGCGTCCCCAAATTGAAGTACTTTTTAGATGAATACTCTCATTTACGAGACAAACATTTTCATATCTTTGATCTTCATCAATACATTGCTTATGAACTGAGCCGCTTGTATGAATGGAACATTGAAGGACTTTTGGGAAGAGAAAATCTTAATGGTATAGGCAATGATGGAGAGGTATCTGGCTGGTCATCTTCATTTTACAAAAACATTATAAATTTACCATCTAATGTAAGCATTGGAACCACTAGTCTTGTTGCCAATAAGCACATTTCGACAACTGTAGTTCGCAGTTGTATTGACAGTTATGCAAGTTGGTTCGCAGTTGCTTCTCCTCATTTGGAAACATCATTGTTTATGATAGCCGGGACTTCTAGCTGCTACATGTATGGTACTACCATCTCTGATACTAGAATTCCTGGAGTATGGGGACCTTTTGATACTATACTTGACAACAGGGGTGATTTTTCTGTTTATGCTGCGGGCCAGTCGTGTACTGGTAAATTAATTGAACATTTATTTGAGAGTCATCCATGTGCCAGGAAAATTCTGAAAGATGGTGCTGATATCTATCAAGTACTCGAACAAACCATTCGTGACATTGAGAAGAACAATGGTCTCTCAATTCATATTCTTACGAAAGATATGTTTTTCTACGGTGATTACGAGGGAAATAGGACTCCTTTTGCAGATCCACGGATAAAGGGTTCTTTCATTGGCGAGTCCACCGATACATCAATGTTGAATCTTACATATAAATATATTTGTATCTTGGAATTTTTATCATTTCAGACAAAATTGATAATTGATACATTTCAAAATGAAAATTCAAATATACATATCAAAGAGTTAAGGATATCTGGTAGTCAAGCGAAAAATGAAAGACTATTATCATTGATTTCCTTGGTTAACAACGGTGTAGCAATAATTAAACCTAAAGAGAATGTCGATATGATGGGTATCAAAGGTGCTTACGTGCTTGCTAAGTCTGCAAAGGAAAAGAAACAACTAGCTGACGTTATAACAGAGAGAGATATTAGTAATGATAGCGAAAAATTCGAATCTCTTGCTGAATACCGACTTGGAAACGATAGCATATTACTAAGAAAATTGCTTTGCGTTAAATATCATATACACTTAGATATGGCTAAGCAACAGAAGCGTTATCACAAACTCGTCGACGAAGTATTTCAGCACCTCTAATTAATCAATCAAAGTCTATCCCTTCGTAGATATTATGGGGTCTTTTCAATAAGTGACTCTGTTAATATCGACCCACTCAATTTGTGATTTTTGCCTATCATCTCTCTTGACTTTGAAGAAGTGATCAGTAAATGCCGCTGCATTCATATGACCCAAAAATTTCTCATCATGAGTGATCACGATTAGCTGGAAATTCTTTTGATGTCTTCTCATATTAATTATATTGTGTAAAGATTTTGCTAAACTTTCGATGTTTTCTTCATCTAAATTGGTGGTAGGTTCGTCTAGTGCAATTACGCCACAATTTGCGCCAAATGTTTCAGATAGAGCTAGCCTGATAATAATCGATGCAAGAACTTTTTGACCCGCGGAACATCGTCCTCTCATATCCAATTCAACATCCTGCTTGTACATTACAACACGATAGTTGTATGATTTTCCCTTAACTGTACTACTAACTTCATCTGATCTAATTTTGATGGTGTCTATATCAGTACCACTATACGTACGCTTCCATAATTCATCAATTATCCTGTTTATATCTTGCATTTTCAATCCATGATATTTCATAATAGCACTATCTAATGCTTTTGAATAGACATCTATGTCGTCAGTAACAAAGGATCTTGTCTGTAATTCAACCCATTCTTTATGGTAATTTTTCTCGATATCTTTGTAATCAGTCCGCAGTTGATGAGTCAATGAATCTATTTGATTCTGTAATTGTTTCATTTCACCTAATTTACCTGCGTTTTCAGAGCTCAGCTTTTCAAATCTTGTTCTTAGTCTTAGTGATTCCTCTTGATATTTGTCCCTTTCAGCTTCTGCATTTTGAACGTCTAATCTACTTATCTCAGATTCAATGTGCTGAAGTTGTGATTTCAATTCAATTAGTTCTAAGTTCTGTTTCAAGTTTTTCTCCTCATTATTTGAGTCAGCAAGTTTTCTCTTTTCTTCGTTAACTTCATTTGACTTGAGATCAAGCTGCTCCTTTAGTTCCAGCATTTGAGCTTTGTTCAATTCTAGTTCTTTTATTGTTGTTTGCAATTCATCGAAGCCCTTAGCTTCAAAATCAACCACTTCGTTATAAATGGTCTGAAATCTATCTATTAACCGATTAATATCTGCAACGGTTTTTTGTTTGTTGCGTACTTGAATATCACGTTCATTTTTTACTTTGTCTAGAACACTTTGCGCTTCATCCTTTTTGTTTTTTAATGAAATAATACGTGCTTCTAACTCCTTTACTCTAGAATCGATATCGTTGATGTTTTCCCTTTTTGACCTTATAGAATCATCAATATTTTGTTTCTGTGTTAAAGATGATTCAATTTCAGAAACTGTTAATTCCTTTTCTTTAATCAAGTTAATCATTCTTGAATTTTCTCTCACCTTTTCATCTTTTTCCATTTGCAAATCTGAAATGGTTTTCCTCAGTTCACGTAAAGAATCATTCATCTTCCTTTGTTGGTCCCTTAATTCATCAACAGTTTGAATACCATCTTCACTGGTATTATAAATCGATAGCTCCTCAGATATCGTTTTAGAACTGTTTTCAAGATCCTTAAGTTCCTTTTCTAAGTAAGTAAACTTCTCAATCAAAGGACGAATTTCAGACTCAGCTAACTCTTTCTCATCTTTCAATTTTGTGGAATCTACTTCCAATTCATCTAGTTTTGATTTGGAAGTTTTTGTTTCCTCCTTAGCTTTTTCAAGGCACTTCTGTGAATTATCAATCTTTTCATTTATAGAATTTAGTGTAATAATATGTTTCTCCAGTAGCCTTAAACTATGAAGATATTCCTTTTCGTTTTGGACAGTGTCTTTCAAAGTTTTTTCAAAATTTGCGTCTGTTTTTGTTTTTAGTTCTTGTAACAACTTACTTTTAAACGATTCATTTTCAAACTTTCTAGAACACAAATAACAGCAGCTGTCACGTTCAGCGATCTCTAATGCTTTTCTATTAAATTCTAAAGTAGTTTGATGCATTTTCAAGTTTTCCAGCGCAGTCTTATAGGAGAGCTCCGTTTCTTCCAGGACATCATTATATTCATCAATAGTACAATCCTCTGGTAAGTTTTCGCTTAGTAGTTGTATCACTTTTTCTTTCGACTTCTGATTATCCTGTAAATCCTTTTCAATGGTGTTCAAATTGTACAAAGCGTTTGTATATCTTCTATCCAATTCGTGCATCTTTTTGTTGTTGATCGCTATATTCTTTTGCATATTGATGAATAATTTCTGAAAATCCATTTCTAAATCAGCTCTTTGAAATTCCTGGGTGAGGGGAAATACTTGCCTTATTCTAGAATCATTCTGTAATTTTTCCGTAATCTTTTGTAACTCGTCTAATTTAGTATTAATGGACTTCTTTATTAGTCCTAGTTTGGCGTATAAGTCCGCTTGTTGATTCGTTTTCATTATGCGATCTTGAAATTTCTCAATTTGATTCTCTAAGATAATCATCTCATTATTTTTCTCTTCTATTTTCTGGTTCAATTTTGGTATAATATTCTCACTTTCCCAAGATTGCAGCTTTTCTTTGTATGTTTTTAAGTTTTCCAGTTCATGATTGAGGCTATCTTGAGTAGACAAACTTTTAAATGATTTCAATTTCTCAGCAAGCTCTTCAGAGTCATGGATTAATTTAGATCTGTCCTTTTTATTATATTCCAAATTCTGTGAATCGACGGTTATTGATTTTATCAAGTCGGATAAATTTGTTTCCTTTAGTTGAATATCCTTTGCAAATTGATCTATAGTGTCAGTTAAATCCTGAGAGATGAAAGCCTTGAACTGTGACATTTCGTGATTTACTTGAGCCATATCACTGTTTTCAATATTTGAAAGGCCTTGGAACTTATGTTGGAAGGCTTCTTTTAGCGATGAAAGGTGATTTCTGTTCTTTTCGTATGTCTCCTTACCAGCTTCTAACTCACCCTGCCGCCTGATGAGGGAATTAGAAAGGCTCTGCAAGGATGACTGACGGTCTTTCAAACTTGAAATATCGGTTTCCAAATCTCTCAACTGATTATTCTTATCCATCAAGACTTTAGAGAAGTTTGCCAATAAGTTTTGCAAATCTGGCTTCGATAAATCGAGAATATCAATTGAGTTTGACAATCTTTTCACTTGATCACTAATTGAGAGTTTTGTATTTTTCAAGTTCTCTACTTTGGATAGTATTTTTTGGAAATCTTGATTAGATTTAAACAGTTTATCGGATTTCTCAGTGATTTCATTCAATTGAGATTCAATTTCAGACACTTCTTCATTATACTGATCTATCTTAGTTTGCAATTGGTGGATATTGAGCTTCATTGCTTTCGATCTGTCTTTATCCAACTTTAAGTGTTCTACTGATTGCTTTAATAACTTGATATCCACGGACATGTCTTTCTTTATGGATTTTAAATTGTCTAGAGCCTTTGTAAATTTCATCGCTTGGAAAATTTCATCAAACTTCTTTTTAAGATTGGATGGTTCACTCAGTGGCCACAGGCTGTCTTCTTGGTGACAGAATATCACGTATTCCAAGATCGCTTTTGGAACTCCCAGATACAGGGGTACTTGTGCGTCTAATTCCAGAGACCGGGTGGACAAAGTACTGCGGTCACCACTATTATTTATAGCGACCAACTGGCCTTCTAAAGTCTTAAATGTAGTAGTAGTCTTTTTCATTAGCAACTGAATATTTCTGGTGACAATCATATTGAGTCCATTGGCACTCGTAAACGCCAGTTTGACCTGAGCTCTAATGTCCTTTTCACCAGTTATCTTCGGGTCATGAATGAATACTCCTCCCTTGCTGTTGGGCGGTAGATCACCTGTGGTAGCGTACTTTAAACATTCGATGATAGTCGTTTTACCTGAACCATTCATGCCGACTATTAAAGTCAGAGGCTTGCCAAATTCAATAGTTTCCCTATCATTGGAGTCAAAAGACCGTATGCCCTGAATAGATAATTTATAGATAGCGCTCATGCCTGCTTTCCGTCGTTCCCTTGTTTTTGCCTCTCAATGGTTGCTACCACTTCTTAGAATTAAAGATTTCCATTTAAAGATCAAAGCTTGAAAGCCGCTTTAGAAGCGATGAGGCAAGAACAAAGGCAACAAACAGGGACAAGATGAAAACCGGAACCTTATCTCAGATGAAGACAAACGAGGTGAAGGCATTTTTTTTTTTTGACTAAGTTAGATTAATATTTGCATTGTCATATGGGTGGGTTCTACTGCAGTTACTAGCGCACGAGACAAGGCAAAGCCGTGAAAGTATTGCAAGATGCATGGTTATTATTCTCCGAAAATAATAAGTGAAGGATTGTAACATTACCGCAAGTATTAGTATTGTAAGTGGAAGTACTATCGGTTTCTTGTTTCAATGAATAGCACCAGAAACGCAAAAAATCTACAATTAGTTTATGGTCGAAATGAGCTACTGCGCACGTATAGCGCATTGTTTCCTATTCTACTAAAGTCCGCAATACATAATTCTATCGAGTACTCAAAAACATTATGCTTTTGATGGCTTGTTAGATATCCTTATGACCACTAACCTGAAATTGAGCAAATTCATTGGAAAGTCGGCGGCAAAAATAAATGTTTCGTCTTTGGTGATTTATTGGTCATTACATACGGTACATTTTTGATTTTTTTTTTTGCCACCGGTCGGAGCGGAGGAGGTGAAAAAGAAAAAGTATAAAAGGGCAAGTGTTTCGTCCTTCCTCCATGTTCCATTCCTCGTTAGCATGACTCCCCGCTCCTTCCCTTTACGAGTTTCATGCTTTTAACATATCAAAAGTCAGTACTCGGCAACCTTATTGTATCGTTTTCGTATCGTATCGCATCGTATTATCGTATTGTACACAACTAACTCACCAATCAAGGCTCTTCTTACAATTAGTTACGTTACCGTATCCATTGCTACAACCTATAATTTCAAGCAAAAGAAAAATATACTATTGTCTATTTTTTTGTATTGTAGTTTTCTCTGATTACACATTTTTTCTAGTACTTTTCTCCAAGCACGAGTTACAGGAAAGGAACCGGAAAGCAACAAACATACTAAACATCCCATAATGCAGCAGGACGACGATTTTCAAAATTTTGTAGCTACCTTGGAATCATTCAAAGATTTGAAATCTGGTATTTCAGGTTCTCGTATTAAGAAACTAACCACTTACGCACTTGATCACATTGATATTGAATCGAAAATCATATCTTTGATAATAGACTACTCAAGACTTTGTCCCGATTCTCATAAATTAGGTTCTTTATATATCATCGATTCAATAGGTAGAGCTTACTTGGATGAAACAAGATCAAATTCAAACAGCAGCAGCAACAAACCCGGTACTTGTGCCCATGCCATAAACACGTTGGGCGAAGTAATTCAAGAACTGCTATCCGATGCTATTGCAAAAAGTAATCAAGACCACAAGGAAAAAATTCGTATGCTTTTAGACATTTGGGACAGGTCCGGCTTGTTTCAAAAGAGTTACTTGAACGCCATCAGGTCAAAATGCTTTGCTATGGACATATCGAATAACACCGCGAACACCGCTTCACAACAACTATCACTGGATCCCAAGCAGAGGTCGAAACAAATCTTGTCAAATCTAAAGAAAAGTCCTCCTTTAAACTTGAACATAAGTCTTCCAACTGATTTGACTTCCACAGATCCAGCCAAACAGCAAGCAGCTCTTTTCCAAGTAATAGCGGCTCTGCAGAAACATTTTAAAACTTTGCCTTCACATACATCCGTGGGTACAGTCGCACCTCCCCAAGCCCATACAATTACCGAATATGGTAGCAGACGTGAACGTGAACGTGAAAGAGAAAGATATAACTCAAGAAGGAATAGATCAAGATCTCCTCCGGCACCATTTTCTCAGCCATCGACAGGCAGGAAGGACCGCTATCCATCTGTGGCCCAGGACCAATACAGCATAGGCGCCCCCAATACGACATTTGGCACAAACAATCACCACTTATACCCCGATGAGCTTAATGTTTCCAATAATCCTCATTATAGACCAAAACCAGTAAGTTACGACTCTACATTGCCACCAGATCATATTAAAGTCTACAGCCGTACTCTTTTCATCGGTGGGGTACCACTAAACATGAAGGAATGGGACCTTGCTAACGTTTTAAAACCTTTTGCTGAAGTACAAAGCGTCATTCTGAATAACTCCAGAAAACACGCTTTTGTGAAAGTTTATTCAAGACATGAGGCCGAAAATGTTTTGCAAAACTTCAATAAAGATGGAGCCCTGCCATTGAGAACTAGGTGGGGAGTTGGTTTTGGTCCAAGAGATTGTTGTGACTATCAACACGGTTACAGTATTATTCCTATGCACAGGCTCACGGACGCTGATAAAAAATGGTCAGTAAGTGCGCAATGGGGTGGCACTTCTGGTCAACCTCTCGTTACCGGTATTGTTTTCGAAGAACCGGATATTATCGTTGGTGAAGGTGTTTCTTCCAAGGCAATATCTCAAAAGATGCCTACTGATTCTGGCAGAAATGGGCCACGTTCTGGTAAACCTAACAAATCTGGTAGCATATCGTCGATATCTCCAGTACCCTACGGCAATGCACCATTGGCATCTCCTCCACCACAGCAATATGTGCAACCTATGATGCAGCAACCGTATGGTTATGCCCCCAACCAACCATTACCTTCTCAGGGACCTGCCGCAGCGGCTCCCCCTGTACCTCAGCAACAATTTGACCCCACTGCTCAATTGAATTCTTTGATGAATATGCTTAACCAACAGCAGCAGCAACAACAACAAAGCTAAGATCTTTACTCCACCCTTTATTTGCTCATAGTACATAAAACTAATCTACCTCTATATATAATTTCTGTTTTTTCCTATGTTCCTTTTTTTTTTTTGTTAAATGGACATCCTTATGTATTCACATAACTACTGTGTTTCAAATGTAGCATTATCCTATTCTTTATTCTCTTTTTTTACCGTATTCCTGGTTTTTTTTCAAGGTTTAGATGAAAATGAAAATGAAAAAAAAAAAAGGAAAGAAAACAGTTAAACAATCAATAAACTTTATATTCTACGTAATCATAAGCGCTTATCCAGTACCATGAAGGTAAATTTAATGTTGAAAAGAGGGCTTGCTACTGCAACTGCAACTGCCAGTTCCGCTCCCCCCAAGATTAAAGTCGGAGTACTACTGTCAAGAATCCCTATAATTAAATCAGAATTAAATGAACTAGAGAAAAAATACTATGAGTACCAATCAGAACTAGAAAAGAGACTAATGTGGACGTTTCCGGCATATTTTTATTTCAAAAAGGGTACTGTAGCAGAACACAAATTTCTATCCCTGCAGAAAGGACCTATCTCCAAAAAAAATGGCATTTGGTTTCCTAGAGGCATACCGGACATTAAACATGGCAGAGAAAGAAGTACTAAGCAAGAAGTTAAACTTTCTGATGACAGTACAGTAGCATTTAGCAACAATCAAAAAGAGCAAAGCAAAGACGATGTTAATAGGCCCGTGATTCCCAACGACAGGATAACGGAAGCAGATAGGTCAAATGATATGAAGAGCCTTGAAAGACAATTGAGCAGGACCTTATATCTTTTGGTTAAGGATAAAAGCGGTACTTGGAAATTCCCTAACTTCGATCTTTCTGATGAATCTAAGCCGTTACACGTACACGCAGAGAACGAATTGAAATTGTTGAGCGGTGATCAGATATACACTTGGTCTGTTTCTGCTACGCCCATAGGTGTTTTGCAGGACGAGAGAAATAGGACTGCTGAGTTTATTGTGAAGTCACACATTTTGGCTGGAAAATTTGATTTGGTGGCGTCGAAAAATGATGCATTCGAGGATTTTGCTTGGCTGACAAAAGGTGAGATCAGTGAATATGTACCAAAAGATTACTTTAACAAAACAGAATTTCTTTTAGCGGATAATTGAAATCACAAAAACAGATGCGTTTTTAACGTTACATATACAAAATATATGCGTGCATATATATTTATATATTAGGTTGTCGTCAATCACATGTAAATATCATTAAATGAAAGAAAAAGAATGTGCATTTTCTACCGCATTCCTTCCATCAGGTAACTTATTTTTTTGAGTTGAATCTACTCGGCCTATCCTTGCCAATCCTATCAGTATTCTTACTCGTCCTTTTATTGTGGTTGTTGCCTCCACCGTTGTTTTTCCTACGTTTTTCAATCATCGTGTTATCGAACATGTCTTTCCAATAAGTTATTAGATTTTTTTCGTTTTTAACAAAATGATTTGATAGTGTATCATTCTTGCCTGACATGATATACCATGATTTATCAGGATAAAACTTCAAAACGGGATCGGTTTTGTAATTGGCTAAAGATTTAGAGTGGAGTAAATTACCACTATTAAGATCATAGAAATATACCATTTCATCTTCTGTACAAATTCCTAGTATTTTACCCAAATGACAGACGTCTAGTGTTGTTACCGCAGAGTTCAAATCGTTAATTATTAATTCACAACATAGTGACTTCATATTCCATACGTAGCAATTCCCATCGATACTCCCAGTAATGAAGTTTCTTCCCCATGGGTCCATTTTGATCTCGGTTATAGGACCAGTATGTGCTTTAATTTTGGTACAAACCTCCAATATGCCATGTTTTGCTTTTAAAATGGCCAAATAACCACTCTTAAAGCCAATAAATATATGACTTCCACCATTGCTCCATGCTAAGGAATACACAACGTCATTATCCTCTTGGCTTATATCGCTGATGTTCAAAGAACAGACAGAGCTGTGATCCTTTTTCACATCAAACAAGTAGATTTTCTCAGATTTGGTGGCAGCTAATAACCAGTTTCCTAATGGATCATAAAGACATGTGTTGACCTTAGTCTTGCTTCCCAATGACAAGGTCCTTAATTTGGATGCCGTTAGCGATTTTTCGTTGATTAAGAGTAAGGATATCTCTGATGAATTGCTCACGACAGCTATTTGATTTAAAGAAGTAGGGTTCCAGGACAAATCAGTAGCCAATTTATCGGAACCACAACAGTCTGGAATATAAACTTCTACAGATTTGTCAAAACTTGCATCTTTAATAAACCAAACGGTCAATGACCCATCCATTCTACTATACGCCATCGATGAACCTGATACGTGAAATTTTAGGGAAAGAATTTCATTTGGAGTTATGGGAGTCGAGGTGAATCTTGAATGAGAACGCGAACTGACATGAATGAACCTTTTATCTTCGATATGACTTGTATTACCTTTAGAAAACGTACTTTGTAGATATTTTGAAGTCACTGAGGCAGCCACTTCAGAAGTTATGGTCTTTTGATTAAGAATATCAACAGCTCCAATTGTCGACATGCCGAATAGTTCACTTGATCCTTTTTATGTATGTAGCTGTACACCAATCAAACCTCAATGAGTGAAGCTTTGTACGTAGAAATACTGAAGAGATATATATTTAACATAATATCTTATGTACGTAACCTGTGGTGCAAGGCTTTTAATTTTCTTAATTCTACTATGAATAATGATAAGTTAGGCAAGACACCTATACATGGTTAGTGGCGTCGTTGGGGTGTAAAAATGAATTGTCCATGCTCGGTTACTGTTTTATACAACGGTACAATAATTTAACGTTTTGTTTCTTCCGTCATCATATCCAGTGGGAAAGGTGTATTTCTAGAAAATAATGTTAACCTTCAAGGTTATGCTTTGCGATATTTGACACTTTCCAAAGAAACATGGGCACTGTTAATATACCTTCAAGTCTACATACATATATATAAACTGCATTTGGCTATCTATCGAACGTAAGCAGGAAAAAAATGGCAATTCGATTGAAAATCCAAAACCCTTTATGATACTGAAGACAACTCCAGTAATTGAATAGGTATGGAATAGTAATTCTCTGAAAACTCCCTTGAAAATTGGGAGGCAATGATACTCCTATTTGTGCTGCATCTCAATTGTTGTGGTAAATAGCGTCCTAAACTTTTTTTTTTTCCTATATATAGATGGCGTCGCTAAAATGGGAAGCTTTGAAAAATGTAGCGATGAGATCACATTAAAAGGGTACTGTATGTGCTCTCGAGACCTTAGCACAAATTTTTGACCTGCGTAGACAGAGATGGTTGGGCCTGGTCTGGGAATTAATCGAGTGAGGAGAAAAGGTGTTTATTCCACAAAAAAGGGAAGTGGTGATAACTTACTGTTAATGAAAAGACAAGGAAAACATGACATACATGATAGAGAAAGTGACGACTTATCAGGCCATGATGCCTTTTCCCCCTCAAAAAAGCGCGGCAAAATAGACAGTATCACAGAAGATGAGATTGAAGTAAAAAAGCTTTCCACTGTGGCCACATTTGATAAACTTTCGAGGTCATTTCCAAATTCAGAAGTACAAGCCGCAAAGAATGCAGCACTCAGAGGAAAAGAAAAAGAAGAAGAGAAGGTCGTTTCTATCCCACTAATACAGAATTTGAAAAATGAAGATATCGAGTCTATCAAATGCAGGAACAATAATCTTTTAGACGGTAAAAAATTACTCTTGGAGGCAGAACTATCGGCAGTTGAAGATAACCAAATCTTCTCCTCTTCATTTCCCGAGGATAAAAAGCTATCGTTACAAAGTTGTTTGAGTTCTAAAGAGCAGATAATCAAAAAACTTCAAGTAAGGGAAGAATACATGAGCAAGTTCAAACTACCACCCATGTTGTTTTCGGATGAGCTACTCACTGAAGTAGAACCCTTCATGCCCATTGTAATGGACATATTGGAGGGAAAGATATCGTCTGCATACTATTTTGAAGCAAAAAATGCATTCAAAAACTCACAAAAGGCTTACTTGTCCGTAGATGAGTTTAGAAAGTTGAATTTAAACAAATTTACTGCTGGATTTTACGGCCTGAAAAGGCAATTGAGGGTTGGCGAAGAAATCGCTAAGAGATATAAAAGGGCACTCACGCACAATCAGCCCGCAACCTTAAAATGGTGGGGGATAACAGATTTCTGTAACTACGTTTTGGCTCCAGAAACCCTTACGTCTTTTTGTATTTACCAATTAAATCTCTCGAATAAATCTTGCTCGTCGAAGACACCGAATAAACATCCAAAGCAACAATTAAACGAGAAGGAATATTACTACGATCCCGAATTAAGGATGCTAGCCTATGACTTACTCGAGGATACAGTTGAGTACGGTATCATAGTAGCCGACTCTGATCCAATTGAGCAATGGGAGGCTGCCATAGAGGAAGACCGTCTGCGGGAACTGAAACTCGATGTTCATAACTATTCCAGCAGGAGATGGCGACTGGATACGCACGATTAAACAGGTAGTATATTGCCGTTTGTTGCCTTTATGGCTTAGGGATTTGAGCTTTATAGTAAGAACTGCTGTGGTGTCATGATAGACGAAATGCTGAAAAAATTTTCTTTTCGTTCCTTTTCTCTTTTGGCAAGAGTTGTAATAAGGTCATCGATGGATTAGAAATGCTCTTTCTGCTTTGGGGGCACTTGAGGATTGTATTATTTTAAGGCTTTCCCTTCAGAAATCAGGAAAAAAGAAAAGAATACGAAAAAGATGTCTCAAAAAGCTTGTTACGTTTGCGGTAAGATTGGCCATTTGGCAGAAGACTGTGATTCTGAAAGACTATGTTACAACTGTAACAAACCCGGTCACGTTCAAACGGATTGTACCATGCCAAGAACAGTTGAATTCAAGCAATGTTACAATTGTGGTGAAACCGGTCACGTTAGAAGTGAATGTACTGTGCAACGTTGTTTCAACTGTAACCAAACCGGCCACATCTCCAGAGAATGCCCTGAACCAAAGAAGACCAGCAGATTCTCCAAAGTTTCATGTTATAAATGTGGTGGTCCAAACCATATGGCTAAGGACTGTATGAAAGAGGACGGAATTAGTGGATTGAAATGTTACACTTGTGGTCAAGCTGGCCACATGTCCAGGGACTGTCAAAATGACAGGCTTTGTTACAACTGTAACGAAACTGGCCATATTTCCAAGGATTGTCCAAAGGCTTAGGTGAAACATCCACTGAAAAAAACAAAGGAACAATCACTTATCATGCTATATTTCATAGAGGGGAAAAAAGAAGCACAAGTAAACTGAATATTTAAGTTTATTTTCTATATCTTTTCTATACTTCATTTCACTTGTTTCCTCCCTTGGTTATTTTTAACGATTCTTTATTATGAAACAGGAAAAAAAATTATTACAAAACAGAATTACATATTTAATCTATATAACTAACCTTTATTCCAAACCTTTATAAATAGCATCTGCTAATTTAATGCTCTTCGAACAATTTTTAACGTCATGGACCCTAACCATGTCGCTGCCGAAACCAATACACGACGCTACCACCGCTCCAGTAGCAAAGTCTCTTTGCTTCGCATCCACATCTTTTGTGATATGTCCAATGAATTTTTTGCGCGATGGACCCAATAAAACGGGCATATTTCTGAGGTTAACATACACTTGCGAATTGTTTGAGTTCATGGTGAATGAGTAGTTCTTTAAAATGGGGATATGTCTAATAATTTGTAAGTTTTGCTTCCAGGTCTTAGCAAAACCAAGTCCAGGGTCGATTAGAATTTGCCAGCGCTTTACTCCATTATCAATCGCTTTGATATACCTTTCGCCAATTTCTTGACCAACATTCCTGATTAACACTGTTTTGTCTTTCAAGTCGTCTAGCTGCTGAATGTCGGTATTATGAACAAATTCTTGCTGAATAGAATCACCCAATGCAAAATTTTCGTAATGCGCCAGCCTATTCATCGTTGAAATATCACCACGTGTGTGTGATAAAATATAACAAATTTCTGGGTTCTCTGCAATTACGGCAAACATGTTGCTGTCAAATAAACCTCCCGAAATATCATTAATAATATCCACTCCAACTTTAATCGCTTCTTTAGCGACATTGGAACGATAAGTATCAATGGATAGTATGACTTTATCTTGCGGTAACTCAGTGCTTTCTCTAATGGCCTTAATTAATGGGATAGACCTGCGTATTTCTTCTTCCTCAGACGCCTGAATAGAGTTAGGCCTGGTAGAACACCCTCCAACGTCGATGATGACGCTCTCATGCAAATATAATGCGTCTTTACACAATTTAATGATATCATTCAATTGACTTTCAATGTCCGCAAAATGCTCACCTCCATCGGAAAATGAATCTGGTGTAGCGTTGAAGATAGCCATGATATATGTAGGTGAAACAGTAATTCTGTTTGTTTCTCCAGTAAATTCGTCAAGTTTTGTAGCGGTCTTGAATTTCAAAAATCTAGGCTCCACACCACTACGATAAGGCAATGGAACTAATTTCCATAAGGTATCTTCATCATGCTGTTTGTCGTATAACTGTTTTAAATGGTCTACAATGGGTTCCGCTGTCACAGGATGAAGGTGAACGGGGGATATTAATTCACATAACGGCTCAAGAACGAAAGTCCTCTCCAGCATTCTAGGATGCGGTATATTCAAATCCGGTTCATTTACTATAATATCTTCTCCGGCGCTATTCAAAAACATAACAATATCCAGATCTATTGTTCTCGGACCATTATCAAAATGCTTGACTCTTTGCAACTCTTCATATTCAATTTTTTTACACAATTTTAATAATTCGCTTGGGGTCAGTAATGTCTCCACCTCAACACACCCATTCATGAAAGGGGTTTGATCTTTGAAATACATTGGTTCACTTTCAAAAATAGACGAAATATTCCGTAATTTAACCGTTTTTTCCCTTGATAATAATTGCAACGCCATTTGAATGTGTTTGAAACGGTCCCCAATGTTTGAACCAAACGCTAAAAACGCTCTTTTCCATGTATTTTTACCCTCAATAGGAGTGTTTTGTGATGAAGACAATTGGAACTTAATATCAGACGATTCATGTATGGAGGAAAGATATGGAATATTTACCATCGCAATCTCCCTGGGCTCTCTAATACAGCTTACACCAACACCTTCTGTGGCTGTGATTGCGTTTAATTTCAAAACCTTCACCACCAAAGGCGAATCTGGAAACTTTTGAAAATACTCGTTATGGGCAATAACAGCTGACACAGATTCTACAAGAGCTTCCACAGTCTTGAAATTTGATTCCTCCACAAACTTGACAACGTTATCAATTATGCTTTGCACTGGCGGTGGCAATTCGGCTTTCTTTGGCCAAGGCAACTTTATATCCAACGTTACATACTGTTTCTTAAGTCTCTCAAAGGTGAAAACACCAATCAAAGTCAACATTTTTAACTCAGATATCCTAACAACGTCAAATTCCTGTGATTCTGGATTCCCTCTTTCTTGTTGAATAATACAAGATATGTGGTCACTTCTAATATGCGTTGTATCCGCCTGCACTTCTAAATTCAGACACTCGACACCAGAATATTTGTCCATAACAAATTGAGACACAGATTTAGCCAAATTAGAAACAGAACCCCAATTCTTTTTTTTGCTGACGAAATTCGTCAAATCACGAGAAATAACTGCATAATTTAGAGAATATTTCAAATCATCCGTAGCCGCAGATTTACTAAAATCTGTACCCATATCTAAGCTTAGTAGACATTTCTGAGGCATTAATTGATTCCAGGAATCAGGCCCAAGAACTGTATTCATCTCTAGTTTCTTAATGTGCACATAATCTCTCATGCCGCCTAGTGGTACACTATGTCTTGCAGAATTGACAGTAGAAAATAGCTTTGACATAGCCAAAGGCAAAGATTGAAACTTGTTAATCAAAGAAGACGCTATCACTTTTACTAATTTTGCATTTACTAAAGGAAAAAACCTTGTTCTTCTGTTTTCGATGACCTTGCAATTTATCATAAGTTTTTCAAATTTTCCTTTTATTATGAATTTGCGCAACGACACCAGCGCTATTGCTAATGCGTTCAAAACAGGGAAAGTACACGTGAAATTTTAAACTACTAGGTGTAACTAAAACATAGCTGCATGAGTAGACCTGTTGATCAATTGACATATTGCAGAGATATATCATTACTTGAAATATGTCCGTTCACGGGAGGGATCCCAAAAAGAGGCAGTTAAGGCTAATATCGGTTGCATTCAAAGAAGCATCAATTGACTCTCCTTCCTTTCGTGCATCCGTAAATTTCTTCCAAACAAGGGTGGATGCATTAGAGGATTGGATAGAGAAGACTGTCGACTTTTTCGATCAGAAATATAAGGTGTCATTTGAAGATTTTCGAAGAGCAAAGGAAACTCTCCTATCCCAATTGTTACCTCCTCCAGCCTTGCTGAGCAACGGTTTTGTCAGTAACCAATCGTTTACTCCCAGGCTGATTGATAGTTTTAACAAGGACTATTATGACTTTTCTATGAAATTACTGCAAATTGTAAAGGGTGATGACTCTAGCCACTCAACCGCGCTATTAGAACTTATGACTACTGCAATTGAACCCTACAGAAACGTGAGAAAAAATTTCGATTTTTACCAAGGTAAATATGACAGTATGCTGGCATCCTACCAGGCTATAAGAATTTCAAAAACCAGTTTAGAGCCATCTTCTATCAAAAGTGATGCCTTACAATTATTTGAAGTGCAAAAAAACTACCTTAAGGCCTCCCTAGACCTCATAAGTGCCATATCAGCAGTAAAATTAAGCTTAGATAAATTCATACTAGAGTCAATGAAAGTATTAAAGTCAAGAAGCATTTTTATAACGAAAGATTCTGGAAGGAAAATAGATTTATCTCCTTGCATTAATGAGTATTTAGACAATTACGCAATATGGGTAGAAAATTCCATCGAAGGATCGAAAGTATTGGATTCTGATATCAGTAATGCAAAAAAGCAAGCATATAGGTATACCTTGAAACGAATTACGCCGTCAAGTGACACAAGTGATTACAATATAAGATCAATACATTCCTCGAAGCTGCTATCAAAGGATACGCAAGTGCCTCCAAAATCGCCCGAAAAGTCTGGGTGGCTTTATATGAAAACACAGGTTGGAAAGCCTACCAGGGAAATATGGGTGAGAAGATGGTGCTTTCTGAAAAATGCAGTTTTTGGTATGTTCCTTTTGTCGCCATCGAAGACCTACGTGGAGGAAACTGATAAGTTTGGTGTCTTCCTTACTAATGTGCGCTATGACCCAGAGGAAGATCGAAAATTTTGTTTTGAAGTAAAAATATTTGGTAATAAAGTAACAGAGGCACATGATAACATGTCAAAGGATATCACGTTGGTCTTTCAAACTTCAAATTATCTAGATTTGAAATCATGGTTAATAGCTTTTGAAGCGACAAAAAAGTATGTCATGAGTATACAACATGATAGTCTTGAATATGAGCTGGCGTTTAAAAGATTTTCTCCCAAGTTTTTTGAATTTGCCTCTAGTACAACCACCTCCATAGATCAATTAATCACAACATTTGACAAAGAAACCGAGTCCTTGTATGAAACGCTGAACTGCTCAATCTCTGAATATGATATTTTGACTTTAGGAGAGGAGAAGGTGTTTCAGTTCCAAATGCCAACAACACCAATATCTACAAAAATGACACAACTGGCTATTCTGTCTAATTTCCTCACAAAAGGTAGCTGGTTCCCTAATGCTGTTCTTGCGAATATATGGGGCACGACCGATTGGAGTGAATATACTATATTGCCAGGAAAGGGAAAGAAACCCTCCTCTTTATTAACGATCGATGGCAAAAGGCTTCCAATAAGAAACTCCACTATATATCCTCAATATTATTCTAATGAGTTGAAAGTGCTTGATCTACAGTTCAAGTCATTAGTATTTTCTCCGGACCAAAGGTTGGAGAAGCTACCGGAAGAGCTTTTACTTTTCAAGTTTGAAGCATTTTGGTGTCCTAACAAAAAGCAGAAGTTCTCAGCTACCTGCTTTTGCACAAAAGACTACATTTATTGCTACATGAATTCTATGGAATTTATCTGTCTTACAAAGATCAGCTTGTCTGAAATCGTTTCTGTAGAAGCCGACAGATCATCAAAGAAGACCTTAAAACTTTACGATGCCAGCGGTCTACAAATGAAAGCAATCGTTTTATTTTCTGACTATAAGCTTATTGCATCTAAGTTGCAATATCTGTTAGAAAACAAGGCTATAAAAAACCCAAATAGTAACGAAGAGATTTTAGTAAAGTTTGAACAGATGGAAAAAGAATCTCAAGAAAAAAAACAAGAAGAATTATATAAGATAGAACAAGAAAACTCCTTTGATCGTAAGGCCACCAGCGTATCCAAAATCATCAAATCACGTGTGACATTTTGGGAGATGTCCGATGATGCATCTACTTTATTAAACAGACTCAAAAAACTTCAGACAGAGTACTCGATTACTTACAATCATGAATATGAAATATCTAGTAAAGGACTAGCCCACATACTATTTGGAGATAAATCGAATGCTTTTCCAAAATGCCTGTTTTTAGCAAGAAAAGATGGGGAAGAACACGGGAAACGTTTTTGGTATAAAAACAAAGACATCAACGGGAAATCACAATTAGTTCGAAAGATACCATTTCGATTGGATATGACCGGTAATTTTTTAAATACTGGTAAATATCATAGAGATAAGGAATCTAAAATGATTTTTGCTACACAGAGGATAGTCAAAATTGTTGATAACAAATATTATGAAGTCGATTTAGATCCTTTTTTCGTTAAAGTGCCATTTTGTCATTTATTGAAGCTTTCAATTAAATTTGTCATAACTGAGTCATATGATGTAGATAACCATCTTGAAATAAAGTTGAATATGACGGCGAGCAGTTCATCGCTTCATGTCCTATACAAACTAGAATATATTGATAGTAGAACTGGCAAAACAATAGAAAAGCTATCTTTGGCTGAAATAATATGCCAAACATGGGCCTTGAAATTTGCTCATAGTGAATTCCTACTGATAAGAAGGGTGTTACGGTACTACTTGGAAAAGATTGGCAAACACGGAAAAGTTATCAAAGCTATCAAACTATGTGGTATATTAGGTGTTCTCAGCAACAAAAGTGAAGAACCTGCTACTGAAAAAAATGGCAACTCCAAAGAGAGTGAAAGTATGCAATATGACATCAGGTATTCTTGTACTATCCTTTTCCTAGTGTTTATCAAACTAATGGTTTACAGAGTAACGAATTTGACGTTTGTATTCTTCAGAATACTTATCGGTATTCTATTATTATGTGCTGAAAAGTTCTCACGGATTAATCGAATGATGGTGGTCGGATTATTAGCATCTATTATGATAAACATACTTTTATCAGAAAAAGCATCAGTGCCCTACTGGTCAATAAAGAGAGCTGAAAAACTGTTCCACGACCGTCTTGGATCAGATAAGTTCACAATGCAAAGAGCCATTTACATAAGTGATTCGGACTTGCTAAGTAGTCAACTGTCAGTGCCGTCAAATAACCCCATTTTTGAGAAGTTCAGCGAGGACAATTTCAATAAGGACTATCAGTATAGCGAAACGAGAAAACAGTTGGCTATGAGGAGAAATGAATTGCTAATTGAACTTAGAATACTCCAAGACATGGAGAAACAATTAGTGCATGACGACTACGAAAAATTCTTGCTGGAAGAAGTAAATAAATGCTCGATGGTGTCTATAGAGATGACTGATCTTTGGTTTAATGACACTCAATTGCAAAATTACTGTTCTATTTGTAACGAAGAACTCGAGAAGTTAAGACCACCAATAACTTGAGCGAATATAACTATTATATAATTATCAAAGTCATTATTTGTTTATGATTATAGTGCTCATTAACCATTGAACGTTATTATTGACCTCATGAAAGATACTTCTCTTTCGTCAATAGCGATATACAATTAGGCGACATGTTGAACTAAGAGATGTTTCATAACATGGTTCATAGTCTTAAAGGATTACGTTAAATTTGTCAGTAAAAAAGTGGTTTGATTCGCATAACTTTTACAAATCACGAAGTCTCTCGATTGGATATGGAGTCTCTTTTTCCTAACAAAGGTGAAATAATACGCGAGTTACTGAAGGATCCTTTAATATTAAAAAATGACAGCAAAAGGTCCAATGGCAGTGAGTTAGAACTTGATTCTAGTGACCTACTACAACGCGAGGCAATTCTAGCCAACGAACTGAACATCCTAGATAATTTGAAGACGTTTTTAAATCTCATAAAAGAAGTTAAAACTAATTTGAACATACTAGAACTAGAAAACTGCTACTATTCGTTGCAGTCATTGCGAAAAAAGATGCGTAATAATGCTGCTTATCTTAAGCAAAGCTTTAATTTCCAGCAGTCCATTTCTACCTACGTCGACACACTGCATTTAGAACTTGTCAGCACGTTGTATAAAATTCTTACTAATGGATTTTGGAAGATTACCGAGAATAGCATCCAATTTACGCCCACAGTGGAATGGGGTAAAGACAAGGTTCATATTGAGTATGATACATTTATGGATTTTGTGGCCCAACAGTATTTTCCTAAGGGTAGTTTGGACAATCAAGCTTGGTTCATTTTAGATATGACCAGTGCCGACTCTCAAGAGCAGGTAAGAGCAAAATTGAATACAATCATGAAGGAGTATATGAACCTTTCCAGGATTGTAAGCATGATCAAAAATTCTATTTTTATATCTGGTAAAGAAATCTCATATGAAAACGAAAAAAACATACTTGTCTTTTCTAAATCCTCTTCGCATGGCCAACATTGTGTGTCTACTGTATTAACAAGTTTTGAAGCAGTATGCGATTTCATGTTAGACGGATTAGCCTTTAGAGACAGAAAGACCTTAAGTTATGAGCTAGGTCCCTTGTTCAATACGGAGTTTACCAAATTTGTGAAAAATAATGCATCGATAATTTTAGAATCACTTGATTCACCGCTAAAAAATCTAGTTTCTGTCATAAATAACAAACTAACTAGACTAGTTGCCAAATCAGAAGTTACCAATTGGACACATTCCGGTAAAGAGATTCAGGATTTGTTAATGAACAAACGATTATACTACAATTTATTACTAGATAAAGTTCTTGAATCGCATATTAGTGAGATAAGAAGTATATTTGAAGATCCAAAAAAGAGCTGGCAAAATTTGGAAGTAGTTGAGCTCACTACTAGCTATACTAATACGATGAGCGAAAAAATTGGAAAAAATGATTCAGATGTACAGAACGAAAAAGAACACCATAATGCCGTATCCAAAGATGATGATTGGAATTGGGAAGTAGAGGATGATGATGCCGATGCATGGGGTGATGAAATTGATGTAAATATTGACGACGAGGAAGAAAAAACAAATCAAGAGAAGGAAAAAGAACCAGAAGAAGAAGAAAATGCCTGGGATGAAGCCTGGGCAATTGACGAAAATATAGATGATGCTTCCCTAGAAAATGGAAAGGAACATTTAAAAGCTCATGATGTAGGATCACTTGATAAAGACCACATTGAAGTTACACAGTTACCAAAATTGTTCTTGGCAATTTCACAGAATTTCAAGAGTAGCTTTGCAGATAGCCATGTTGATGAGCAATACTTTGCGTACAAATACAACCTTTTGCAGACATCGTATATGGCCATGTGCACAGCTAATTTTTCTCACAATTGGTGCCAATTATATGTGGATATGAGATATCTAATAGAACGAGATGAAAAGCTGTATAGAATAAAAGAATTAACAAGGAACCTGCTGGAAACTAAACTGAACATGAAATATCGTATTGTCTGTCAACTAATCAGGCATCAATTGACCGAATTTCGTGAGAACGAGAGAAATCCATCGTGGGACGCCACCATTGAGAAACTGCTACCTTATATCTTGAAGGAAATTGTTCGTCCACTGCAGAAAATAAGAGGTGAAGAAGGTTCCCGTTACTTGTTGTCTTTCTTAAACTTTTTATATAACGATTGCGTGACAAAGGAAATATTAAAATGGCAGATTATCTCTGAGGTCAATTCCGAAAATTTGGGTGAGCTCGTATCTTTATTAGTGAACAACACCGATATACAATTATTAGCGAAGGAACCAAGTTACAAAAAGATGAGAGAAAAATTCGCCACTATGGGCAAGTTTCTACCATTACATTTAAAGGAGATTATGGAGATGTTTTACAATGGGGATTTTTATCTTTTTGCGACAGACGAACTAATCCAATGGATAGAGTTATTGTTTGCCGACACTCCCCTGCGAAGGAATGCCATTGATGATATTTACGAAATTAGAGGCACTGCTCTAGATGATTAAAAAATAATTAATCGTAGGATAGGTTACATGATCATTGCAATAGATGTACATCTTGTATTACGTATGCGTAAGTTGTCTTTTTTTCAGTTTTCTAATAAATTTCACGTGATGCGGTAGTTTTTTTTGGGGGTGCAAAGTTGGCACATCTTGTAGTGCATTTTTGAGCTTCTTAAATGACTTGAATCATCTTAAAACATTGCAGGATGAGATTTCCAACGACACAAGAGAGAACTAGCGCAAAAGATGGCAGAGATAAAACATTATCAATTCAATGTCGTCATGACCTGCTCGGGATGTTCTGGTGCAGTCAATAAAGTTTTGACGAAATTAGAACCAGACGTTTCCAAAATAGATATATCCCTTGAAAAGCAATTAGTAGATGTATATACTACACTTCCTTACGATTTTATTTTAGAAAAGATTAAGAAAACCGGAAAGGAAGTTAGATCTGGCAAACAATTGTGAATGAAAGTGAAGAGAAATAGTTTTTTACTCTATTTTGTATTGTAGCTACTTAAGTAAATGATTAATATTCTCAATAGGATGCTTACGAAGAAAAAAGTCTTTTTTTATTGTTTTATTGTTTTATTCTTTGTTGGCTATGTAGCCATTTGCCTTTTCAGTATAATCTTACTAATATAAAAATCTCAATCATGGTGAGAAATCGTTTTATAAGAAAAATGAAAAAAAACTTGTTTAAATCAAATCACTTATCATATTTGAAGAGTAAATGGAAAGTAAAGATCACTGGACAAATAAAAATGGATTTTGATAATTTACTAAACCTAGAAGAACAGTATTACCAAGAAGGTTTTCTGGAGGGCCAGAATGAGAATATAAAGCAGAGCTTTCTAGAAGGTAAACAGTATGGTTTACAAGTGGGATTCCAAAGATTTACGCTCCTGGGACAAATGGAAGGTTTGTGTGATGTTATAGAATCGTATGGATTGCATAGTCCAACACTAGAAAAGAATATACATACCATTCGTACTTTAATGAAAGGTTTGAAAATGAATAACGATGATGAAAGTGTGATGGAATTTGAGAGGGTGTTAATAAAATTGAAAAATAAGTTTAGAACCATTCTAATAACTCTTCATCGATTAGTTAAAGATAAAAGAACCCCCACCGTGACATTTGAAGTCTTTGAAGACGTTTCAAGGGCCATTGCCGGAGAAATTAGAGGTTTTGTAGAAAATGAAGACATCGCAAAGAATAAGACAAAACAAAATCAGGCTCAATCCTGGTAAGAATACCAAGTGAAGAACATTATCGCCGGCCGCCAAAAAGAGCAACTAAACTAACAATTTTGCGCCGTTCAGTCTCCTCATTCATTGTTTTTCCATACAGTAGAGCGCTTTTAATAGTTTCTAGTGGACTGAATTAATAACGGTTATACGTATTAATCTTTGATTACCATATCCAAGAAACAGAGCGTAGAGCGTGGGAACAAAAAATACAAGGTTTACTTGATAATTGTTCATTCTATCCCACTATGTATAAATATTTATATAACGTAGTTGTTGTTTCGAACGTATCCTGCCCTCTGGATACCTTCCAGGGAGATAATCATTCGTGAATATCGCTGAAGTAATCGCTGATATTGAAATGAACAGATTCTGATATTTCTTTAATAATTTCCCAGGGAACGTTTACTTTCCACCTGACTTTAGGACTCAAATAGTCGATATTCTTGTTCATGGTTGTAGCTATTAATTTCAATGTATGCAATTCGGATAAATTTTGAAAAACCTCGATATTCGCTTTCATTAAGGATTCCTCACGAAGTGCAGATAGGGAACCACTCTCCGCCTTACCTTGAATAGGGAATATAGCTTGGAAAATAGCCAAAAGTCTTTCAATAGCAAATAAAGAAGGCTGTAAATATCTAGGGTTAACTTCTTTCTTCTTTCTTCGTCCATAAGCAGCTCTACCTTGTATGATACGTGTTTTCCTAGAGAAAATACTCGCATCGTATCTAGGTTCCAGATATGAACAAATATATGAGGCTATGAGCAGATACTTCGAAATTATTGATAAGTCGTAAGTTTGACTGTTCTCAAGGTCATCACGATTTGTGGTTATCGCGCTTTCACCTTGTCCATTTTCACTTAAATTATCATCTGTGCTTAAAAATAGTTTGATGGCACTTTTGTAAAGAGCCAGTGGTTCAAATATGTTTTCCTTAGTAATGCGAGATACATACTTGGGCCATTTGAAGTCTATCAAGTCATTCAATGCGAATATGTCGTTTCCAGTATAAGAATGAAAAGCCTGCACAATTAAGTGAATGAAGTTCGCAGCTACATTTTGAAATTGATCGTCTGTACAGTCCGTTATCTGCTCTTCAATGATACGCTTACGTAGACAAGAATCTTCCATGAGTTCGCCACATCTAGACATCACTAATATAGTAGAAACTTCGTCCACATTATACCTCGGAAACATAACAGTTGGAATGCAATGTGTAGAATATCTTTGCAAAAATGATGTCTCTAACATCGTGTAAATGAATTTTATATTAATTTTAGAATCTTTTGGAAGTAATTCATTTAGTTTGATATATTTGTTAAACAGTGCGGCGTCTAAATCTTGTAAACTATCGAAACCATCCAATATCAAGAACAAGCAAGTCTTTTCTTGCAAAGATTCATATTGGACAAAAATATTGTGCAACGTCTTTACCAAAAGAAATGGCTCTTCAACCTGTAAAGGATCGTAATCTGTGGTGGGAATGTTTGGATATAGGGTTTTCAATTTATATTGTACAGTACGTGCTATCGCCTGCAGTAAGGGCTTCCAAGAAACCAACTCAACAGGTTCCAGCCATACTGCATGCAAATTTGGATTCGCATTAAAATACTTCTTCAAAGTGTAGGTTTTTCCTGTTCCACTATAACCTTGCAAGATTAAATTTGAAGGAGTTATGTCTGGATCAGCAGAAATATACGATGCGAGACAGTTGGTTTGATATTCCCTAAAAGCAACTTCCGGAGTGGTCACATTCATTTTATTTCCAAAAGTATTAAGAAGAAAATAAAAGAAAAGTACTTGTGATTTAAATATCAAAGAAGAGTGTTAATTATGTTCAAGGGCTAATTTTTCGGTTATTTATATTTATATGTTCAGAAACGAATTGAAAATACTCTTTTTCCTTACCTTTTTTTTTTTTTTTTTTTTTTTATGGTAAAGAGGCCATTGAACCTCGCGTTATATACTGCTTACTCATATGGTCAAATCAGCAATACAACTCAATAATATATCAAAACCGTAATACTTGGCTACTTGCTTAAACACATTTAACTTTTGAACAATGCTTTCTCTGGGGAGAGTTCCTTCCCACGCGCCGGCACATGGACAGTGGGCACTCATATAGTCACGTTTCACTTTATGACATCTGGAGCATCTCAAATCTTGAATTAAATAGGATTCGATATCAGAACGTAGTTTTTGAATCAGGTGTTCTTGCAACAATACTTGATTAAAGGCTTTGTGACATCTGACGCATGAAAAAATAGATTCAGGAGCTGCCTTACAAAAGTCAATATCAGAAATGAAAAAACAGTATTCACATAAAAAATCCGGCACCACGAGACTCAAACTTGGATCTTTGAATTCCGCTACTTTAGCAAACTCACGCAATTCAAATATCTTCAGCAGTTCTTTTCTCAGGGTCCTGATTTCTAAAATTGTACTCTTTGAAAGTAACATGACATGGCAGAGTGATTTGACAAGTTCTAGAAGGGGATTTTTCACATTCAGATGGGAACCAGGAAGAACAGGAATAACATAGTCTGCCTCATACTGAGGATCTAAAATGAACTCTTGCTGGTTTTTAAAAAGCTTTTTGACTCTTTTCATTAGTGGTTTGGAAAAAAGGTGAGAAAATCCGTTCAACGAGTTTTCAACACTATCTTCCTTATCTTGTTTTTTTACATTAACTATTTGGGTAGGTCTTTGCGTCCCTGAATTCAATTTTAGATAGCTCTGCTTTGTCTTTAGCATACTATCCAATATGATCATCATCCAATCCTCAAATTCGGGCTGATATATTGGTGACAGAAACTTCTTTAGTTGCCATTGCGAAACAGCGGTATAATCCTGATTTTCCTTTTCCTCTATTTCAATACATGCTAATCCACTAAAATTAAACTTATCCATCCATATTAGCAGATCCCAATAACGTTTGATATTTAAGTCCAGATAACTAAACATTGGATTTGTTCTAACTGCCTTCATCATATATTGGCTGTAGGCGTAACAGTTTTCAGGTGAGTACTTGTTTGTCTTTATTAGAATTTGATTCCTGTCTGCATATACAATAGTTGAGCCAAGTGCACTAAATTCATTTACTAATTGAAGTAAGGCTTTTTTTGTTAAGTTATGAACGTGATATCTTAGTAATCCGTCGAATAGTTTCGCATTCGGGTTTTGAACCCAACTTGCCAGGGAATTTACCAACAAATCTGCGGTTGAATTTTCTTTTAGGGCCTCATCCCACCACTCCTTTAACATACCTCTTAAAACATTCAAAGCGTCATTAGAAAAGGCGTCGTGCACGAATTCAGATGGCGAGTTAATAACGGCATCTTTGTCATCTATACCCATATTATTGTTAACTAGATCACTGCCTTCAGCATCATTGATTAATGCTGATGTCAAAATTGTGTTCACTGTTAAATTATCAACACCAACATCGAGAACTACATTGTCATACACACCTGAGTTATTAATTTTGGGAAATTCTGAATCATTCATTATCCATGATGTATTTAAATCAAAATCATTTTGAATGCCTCCATGATCTGGAAGTGGAGCTTTCTCATTCCACCAAAGCACGATGTTCTCTTTTTTTAGTTTTCTTGCATAAAGAACATCAATAACATAATCCATACTATCCAGCCTCAAATTACAGATTGGAATGTTACTATACTGGGATAACTTGATCAAGTGAGAAATCCACGAACCACTGGATAAAACGTGGTTAACAAGTTTCTTCAATAATGTCGGTTGCCAGTTCAATTGGGGTAGAAGAACTTCATTCAAGGAAAGCTTAACAATGGGCATCTGGTTTAGAAGCCGGATTGTGCCTAAGAGCTTAGTGATAAACGGAGATTGTAACAAGAGTAAAAACTGCAGACCTCTTTCTTCTTTTAATTTAGTAGTTTCCTGTGATAGTCTTCTGTACAATTTTGAGATATCTGTAAAATATACAAACTCAAAATTGATATCTTCTTTAATATCAACCAAGTAAGAATATGTTTCTATTTTACCTTTCTTTTTTTCAAACATTTGTTTGTATATTTGTCCTAATGATGAGGCATTTATTTCCTGAGCCTGGTTGGATGGTTTCAAAACTAATATAGTAATAGTATCTCCCCATGACTTGAATAATGAAAAAAATTCATACCCAATTGATGTTGGGAAATGTAGTAAATAGCCAATGTCCATTGAAAATCCACTCAGATACCTTTCATTTTCCGCCATTGAAAGATCCTTCATTTCAAAACCCTGCTGTATTCCCTTGCCTAACGCACCCATTGCTTTTGAGCGGAACGTTACCGAAGCTCCCAAATCCATGATCGCTCTTTGATGAGGAGTGATAGTGCCCTCAAATACACCAAGTACATTTTCATCGTTGAAGATACTAGTGCAGTTTTCCTTTTCTTCCAGAAAGACAGATTCCGGTAGAGTAATTTTGAATAGCTGACCGCCTGCTGGATTAGACGTTTTGGGATTATTTGGTAACGATGCAGAAGATTTTTCAATAAGGCAATTCTTAATCTTTTGTAGCGGCATTGTTTGAGATTTGAATTTCATATAAATAGTTTTTGGTATATGGAAGGTGATGTTCTGGACTTTGCCATTAATTGTTACAAATACTTCCAAAACCCCTGGCTCACCGGAATCCTTGTATTGTAAGACCTCCCAAGTGGAGTTCGCATATGATTCAGCTTGCTTCCTAATCATACTTCCTAGTGCACTTCTTTCACGGGAGCTGTTTGTATTACCAAATAATTGGTCTCGACGCTTTCTATCTCTTGCTTGGATTTTCCATTTAATTTTTTGATAATTTAGCCACCCAACATAGTCCTCGTCCATGGAAGGAATCTCCGAGGGCAATACTAGTGGATCTTCTTCATTTGTAAGCTGATTTCTTTTCCTCTTGGATACGGCTTTCTTTTTAGTAGTTCTTGCAATTTTAATTTTGGCGTTATCTTCTTCTACAGTTGGTTCAAACAAATCCTCGATATCTTTTATCTTGCCCATTGTTGGTACATTCTTTGTCTTCGAAAAAAATTTGGTTAGTGAAGTCTGCTTAAACTTATCCTCCTTTGTAGCGATTTTTCTTTTTAGCCAATCTGGATGTTCAACCCTTGGAACAGGATTGGAAACCCCTTGTAATGCTGCTGGAATAGTAATTATCTTTTGTATAGCAGATCCAAGTCTTTCTCTATAATAACCCCAATCGATTATGGTTCTGATATCCAGATCTTCCAAAGATGGATCTAATGTCCATCGCCTCAGAAAAGACCTTTTGATGGGAATGTCCGCTGAAAATATTGCGACTGGAATGGCTCGTTCAGTAACAGGTGCATTGAAAGGTTTTGAACTAATAATATATTTACATTGTAGACCTTTATCTTTTACCATATCTTCACCCAAAAAATCCCCCAATCTCCTTGCCGTCGTAATAGAAGTAGATTTTTGCCCTTCATATTCCTTTAAAGTTTTTGACATACTTCTATTTTCACAAATCAAACTGACCAAGTCTTCATCTTCTAACATAAGACCATGTGAATCAAGAACATCTAACCAACGGTTACATACGCTTGCTACAGCACTGTAACATCCTTCTAATGTATCACCTTCCAAAAAGACCTTGAAAATATCACTTTGAAAATTTTTTATTAGTTGTAATTCACCACGCCTCTTCAATTCAAAACCTTTCAGTTCAGCAAGTGAGCCGTCTTCATTGAAGACAGCATATCTTTTCTTTATACCTTTTCCTTCTTCCTTGGAACTAGGCAAAATCATGGCCTTATATGGTCCGTCAACTTCGAAAAAAATCGTGTTTTCACTGTGCGTCTCATATATATAGTTCAATGGGTCTTTTAATTCTTGGTATTGGTGATTCGTAAACTTTTGGTGAACTCTGTAATTCAGCATGGAACATGGGTAGGAGAGATAAAGCTTTTTACCATTTTCTAATGTAAAAAAGTAAGTTTCAGGGAAAGATTTTGGTAAGATACACCAAATACCATCAGTATCTAATTCTAATGGTCTTCCTACCCTTTCTACTAAAGCTCTCGCCATTTGAATGATTGTGGCACCTGTTAAACACGTAATCCCCGCCATTTCCATGGAATACCAACGAGAGCCTTTCCTCATAACATACCCATAAAACGAATTCAAAATAACTTTGTGAGCTAATTGTAATGAGTCATAAAGCACAATCATCTTTTTGGCCTCGTCTCTCGCATGCTTATCAGATGGGTCAATTTTGGACAGATTTCCCTTCCAAGTCTTGGCTAAACCTTTGAATTCGTAACGCCTATCACGAAAGGATTTCACGGTATCGACGTAGAATGGATTTTCTCTTTGGCAGACAATGGCTTCTCGTTCGACAATTTCTGATACTTTAACCCTATGATAAACTTTCCTTGAATATTCAGTTAAACGTTTTTTTATGTGGATAACTTGGTCTGCGTAACTTAGTTCATCAAATGTCAAAACTTTCTTTTTAGAAAACTTGTTTTTGTTGGGAAAAGTCTCATTTTGTAATGCACGCTTGATCATGTTATACTCATCCATCTTACTGGGAAAGAATTCTCCTCTCCAAGCCCATTTTAACTTTCTTGCACAGGTTTTTCCGGGTCTATTAAAATCGCAACTAGCACAATCGCGCTCTGCTTTGATACTATCTGGTTGTAGTCTATTTGTAGTCATGATGTTTGGGTACATAGAGGCGACATCTACATGATAGATCAAAGGTAGTTCGTTTCTTATATTGTTTTCCTTCAACTCTAATAATTTCTGCGTTATCTGGTTTTTTATTTCCTCAAAATTCGTTACTTTATCTACACTGGACTTATTTTCAACTTCCACACTAAATTTCAAAGCTTCTGGTAATTCTTGTAATAATTCATCAATGGCAGAAGGATCTATCTTGAATTCATTCTTCAAATCACTCCTAAAAACACCAGCTTCTAATGACTCCACATGTCCACCCACGTAAGTCTCGGATTCTAGAAGATGTCCATCATAGAACCTCTCAATGGGATCTGTATGCTTATTTGGTAGAAGAATATTATGTTGATAAGCTTGAACCATCAACAACATTTCACACAAAGTACCGGTACCCTTTCTCAATGTTTCATCCGGGTTCAAAGGAATAATAGTACAAAGGGAAAAGATAAAAGGATGAACATATTTCATGTAAAGGTAATACGTAGCGACTGCATCGGAAACAGAATATTCGGAAAGGTGCTGTGGCTTTTCAAATGCATACGGCGTCATTAATTCGGGATCCAGTTCAATTGGGTTATAACCTAGCTTAGATTGAGTGACAGCTTTTAAACCCTGGGAACCTTGTGGTAAATAAGAATCACGCTTCACCCAACGGAAACAATCCATGTGAGAGCAGTATGAGGACTTGTACTCACCTTCAGCATCTGGAGCGAAACCAATTTCATCGAACATGTCCAAGCCGTGAATCTTACTTCTGTTATGTATAAAAGGCCAATCGAAAAAGTCACCATTGAAGGTGGATATAACAGTGGGTCGTACATCTCTTATATGTTCAAAAAACCTTTGTAGAAGCGCCACTTCATCGTTTTCGTTAAATATGGTGAAAAAACCAGGATACTCCGGTTTCGGTGTATACTCAAAGTCTTCAATATCCTCAGAGATTATCTCCCTATTTGTTATCAAAAAACCTTCCCCATCGATCATATACGAAATCATCATTATTTGATCTACGGCGGAATCCGGGAATTTTAAAGGCGGCTTCGTGGTTTCTATATCAAATGCCATTACCACAGGGTCGGCAAATGCAATTTTCCTAGTATCTTCAATGAATCCCTGTTGAGTTACCTTATACCATTTACCGACTCTAATGTCCTTGTCTATAGATACTCGGACATGATACGGCACATCATATTCCCTGATATCTTCGATCAGATGTTTGGCGTCAACTTTTTCCGAGCCATTTGCAGCAACGTTATATATATTTCTTTGCACATTATTATTGGCATTATCCTGCAAGATTGGCCTCAGGAGTTTCCTGGCCTCGAATAACTGATTGGAATTTACAAATGATAACTTAATAAGTGTCTTCTGCAGCCCTAAAAGGTGATTGTCCATGGTAAGATCTTCCTTTCTAATGATTTGTAAGCTTTTGAGACAAGATTCCAGATATTTTTTCACTAGTTCCTCCACATCATTTACTCTTGATTCATCGTTACACGCAATAAAGAAGTATGGGTCATAGACAACTGTCGACTTGAAGCTCCCACCCTCTTCATCTAAAAAGTAGAAGTCAACTCCGGAAATACCTTGGTTGGTCGTTACACGTTCTCCGTCATTCGAATTGCCGCCGCCATTACTACCACTGGATAAGGTTTCCTGAGAGACCAGCGTTGCGTGCATGTTCGTCAGCCACCCTACGCGGCCTGGAATCTGATCTATATCCTTCGCATCAAACCTGCCATTGTATTGCGGCGGTACGTATCTTTCAAATCCCATCATCGAATCGATGTCATCGATCTTACTGGCATTTAAGAGCTGTTGCGCGCTAAGCGCATAATTATTTGAGAGTGTGTTGTACTTGTTGCCAGCTGAATATCTTGCAGTGGAAGATCCTCCGTTGTTTTTTTTCTTGCCAAACATCATATACTTGTCCCCTGAGAGTGTTATCTTGATAGAATGTGCTCTTTCATCATCATATGCTCTTTTTGATAGGTCCTCTTCCAGTTAAAATGGTAAAAGATGCAAGAAACTTACGCGTTCTGGTTACCCTACCTGAAAATAAACCATTCTGACAATTCAAATGACAATAAACTTGGGCCTTTGACGAACACTGACAGTGTTACTATTACTTTTTCTCAGTGCTAAAACAGCATATCCGAGACTCTGTATCAAGATCCATATTGCACACCAGAGCTGTTGTTTTATACTACAACTCATCTTTTTGACTTTTCGATTGTAAGACCTCGCTACTGAGTATCAATAGCAGAAAACGAAAACCAAAGGCCCATACCAAGATGTCTTATAATCCGTACGCATATGCAACAAGTGAGCAGAATGGCGTTAACGATCGCTTTTCCCACACTCCACAACAGCAACGACCAATGCAAATTCCGAGGAACACGCCCGTGAATGGCCAAGGTAATGCGAATATGAATGCAAACGTAAATGGCAGTGGCGGTGGTTTTCCATTCCAAGATCCTCGTGGTTCGATGGCATTCCAACTAGGGCAGAGCGCATTTTCTAATTTTATTGGTCAGGATAACTTTAACCAGTTTCAAGAAACGGTCAATAAAGCCACTGCAAACGCTGCCGGCTCTCAACAAATTTCAACGTATTTTCAAGTCAGCACCCGTTATGTCATCAATAAATTGAAACTCATCCTAGTTCCTTTTCTTAACGGAACCAAGAACTGGCAACGAATTATGGACTCTGGCAACTTTTTGCCACCAAGGGATGACGTGAACTCCCCAGACATGTACATGCCTATTATGGGACTAGTTACCTATATTCTCATCTGGAATACGCAGCAAGGTCTGAAGGGTTCATTCAACCCCGAAGACTTGTACTACAAACTGTCTTCTACTCTGGCGTTTGTGTGTTTAGATTTGTTGATTTTGAAGCTTGGCTTGTATCTTTTGATCGATTCTAAGATTCCAAGCTTCAGTTTGGTCGAACTGTTGTGCTATGTCGGCTACAAATTTGTTCCATTGATTCTCGCCCAGCTTTTGACCAACGTGACCATGCCATTTAACCTGAATATTTTGATAAAATTTTACTTATTTATTGCCTTTGGCGTATTCCTACTAAGATCCGTCAAGTTCAATTTACTAAGCCGCTCCGGTGCTGAAGACGATGATATACACGTTTCCATCAGCAAATCGACCGTCAAGAAGTGCAATTACTTCCTATTCGTCTATGGCTTCATTTGGCAAAATGTTCTAATGTGGTTAATGGGTTGATCTTGATTGAAGAGATCAAAGAGAGGATTTAATTTCATGCGCATTATTATTATCTACGGTCAATTTGTTAAATACTTATATACTTTTATTCCTACGTCATAAATTTTCTATTTACTTTTCTTATTTTTCCTTTCACTCAATATGGAGTGGAAAGAGAACAATAGAGGGATTAAAATTCGTGGGAAAAATCACGCTTTTTAGATAGATTTAATTTACATCATTGTTTAAAAAAAAAGACCCTGAAAAATCACACAAAGAAAGCACAAGAAGAAGAACAAAAATGGGTCTTTTTTCAAGAAAACGGGACCATACGCCTGCTGTGCCTAAAGAGAAACTTATTCCATGTGATAAGATATTCTTGGACCCTCCTGCCAAGTATGGTAACGCACCTCTACTGGAACCCATCTCCGAAGATCAAAACGAAAAATATAGAGCTGTCTTACGACATTTTCAAGATGATGATCTGAAATTACCAGAAAATCTCAATGACCTTGACAATGGGACACATGCCAATGACAGACCCTTGAGTGATTGGGAGAAGTTTTGGCTTTCTAGGGAGTGTTTTCTAAGATACCTAAGAGCCAATAAATGGAACACCGCGAACGCCATAAAAGGTCTCACCAAAACCTTGGTATGGAGGAGAGAAATTGGACTTACACATGGTAAGGAGGACAAAGACCCTTTAACAGCTGACAAAGTTGCCGTTGAGAACGAAACTGGTAAACAGGTTATTTTGGGCTTTGACAACGCTAAAAGACCTCTATACTACATGAAAAATGGTCGTCAAAACACAGAATCTTCCTTTAGACAAGTCCAAGAATTAGTCTACATGATGGAAACTGCGACAACTGTAGCTCCCCAAGGTGTAGAAAAGATCACAGTCTTGGTAGATTTCAAAAGTTATAAAGAACCTGGTATTATCACTGATAAAGCTCCACCCATCTCTATTGCTAGGATGTGTTTGAACGTCATGCAAGATCATTACCCTGAAAGGTTAGCTAAGTGTGTCCTGATCAATATCCCATGGTTTGCGTGGGCTTTTTTGAAGATGATGTATCCGTTCCTTGACCCTGCCACTAAGGCGAAGGCTATCTTTGACGAACCATTTGAAAACCACATAGAGCCATCTCAACTAGATGCTCTATACAATGGTCTGTTAGACTTCAAGTATAAACATGAAGTCTATTGGCCAGATATGGTTAAGAAAGTTGACGATTTACGATTGAAACGTTTTGATAGATTTTTAAAGTTTGGAGGCATTGTCGGATTAAGTGAATATGACACCAAGGGCCAACATGACGAATTAAAATATCCTGTTGATATGGTCATTTGATAAACTATAATTAAGATTTTTTTTTTTAACGTTTCCCGCTACACAAACGTATATATCTAGACTCAGATGTACGTTTATAATGGCTGCTTATGCGCTTATCGCATTTTATATACTTTTAGAATCAACTGAATCGGCTATCCGCACTCTATTGTTTTGTTTCATGAAAAAAAAACGCCTTCTGAATTCCAAAGGGTGTGAAAATTATATATACTATTAGTTCCAGCTAATCAATCAGAACTAGTCAACATAGAAGATAGATAAGAGAATACGACAACTAAAAATGGCTCCGTCAATGATTCCGTTCACTGTATGTTTATATTTTATAGTAATTTTTAAAAAGCTTTAGTATGCAAAAGATCTAGGATGTACTAACTGAAGAAGGGTAAAACTATCATCCAAATTATTGTTATAGATCAAGCTTAAAACATGCCTGAAAATGTGTATTCAAAGGTTAAGATATGCTCAAGAAAAGCAACAGGCGATTGCAAAGCAGTCTCGAAGACAGGTTGCACAACTGTTACTGACAAATAAAGAACAGAAGGCGCATTATCGTGTGGAGACGCTAATTCATGACGATATTCATATTGAGCTACTAGAGATATTGGAACTATATTGTGAATTACTACTGGCTAGAGTGCAGGTAATAAACGATATCTCCACCGAGGAACAGCTTGTCAAAGAGCATATGGATGATGGTATTAACGAAGCTATCAGATCCCTAATCTATGCGATTCTTTTCGTTGATGAAGTCAAAGAACTTAGCCAATTGAAAGATTTGATGGCCTGGAAAATAAACGTTGAGTTTGTTAATGGAGTAATAGCAGATCATATCGATGTCCCTGAAAAGATTATAAAAAAATGCTCTCCCTCAGTTCCAAAAGAAGAACTAGTTGATCTTTATTTGAAGGAAATCGCGAAAACATACGATGTGCCATATAGTAAGCTGGAGAATTCCTTATCTTCGTCGTCTTCTAACATTTCTTCAGACTTTAGTGACCCCTCGGGAGATATCGAGGATAATGACGAAGAAAAGCCTATTTTAGCCTTAGATAATGACGATAATGACAATGCAGATGCTAAACACCCTATCACTGTTAAAAAGCCTAGGCAGAATAGTGAAAATATCAAGAACGAGCTCAAGATTCCGAAAGATATCAAAAAGGAAGTGATCGAAAAGAAACAATCAGAAAAGAAAACTACAAAAAGAAAGACTAAGAAGGAGCAAGAAAATGATGAACTAGATGAGTTGAAGAAACGGTTTGACGCTTTACGCAGAAAATAAGATAATAATTTATATGTATGGTTAATTAACCACATATTTATTTTACTCTCATTCTTTTACCTTGCTTTTTCTGAGTCAGCTGCTCTATTATTCTCGGCAATAAATAAATATATGTATATTCCTTTTACTAAAATTCCAATTTTTTTGTTCTCCGGACATTTGCAAATTGTTTTTCCAGTTCTGTCACAGCTATTTTCCTTCTCAGCTATATATACCCTGTGTAATAAGTTGAAATTGGTCGTATATTCTGGTGTAAATACTACCCAAAGATTTACCTATCAAGAAATTTTCTACGAAGTCATCAACTTCTTTTTCTGATAAGTCCAATTGGAACCTTTGTCGTAGTTGTACACTTGTTTGTTCGCCAGCATCGAAACAAGGCTGCATATTGTCCTTTTGCATAATCTCACACATTGATACGATTTGATCAGCATACTTTCTCAGAGCCTTGAACGAACTTTTAGTTAGTTCAACAAACTTTTTAAACGCTTCTCCCTCTACTCCGCCTAGCAGTTCAATATATTCGTAAGTTAATTTGAATGGTGCGGCCTCAAAGCCCACTGAGCCGGGTGAATTTGATAGCATAAATCCAAAATCGATGTGACTTACATGGCCTTCGTTATCGATCATAATGTTACCGTTGTGTCTATCTTTAACCTGCAAGAGATAGCAAATGACAGAATATGCGGCTAACGAAGAAGCAAAGTTGTCTTGTGCTCTTCTATACTTAAATCCATTAGGATTACCAAAAGCTCTAAGGAAGTGATCATTCAAAGAGGCAATACCACCCTTGTCATCTAGTTCTGCATCTTCAATCATTTTTTTGGTTAAAGCCTTTTTAATACTATGCACAGACATAGCATTTGTGATGGTCTCCACAAGTCCCGTATTCGCACTAGTAATTAAAATTTTCATTCTTTTAACCCAAACGTCAACTTTTTCTTTAACCCAAATATTGGCCATCGCTTGAATCATCTGGTATGCAAACGCCTCCTGTCTCAAATCATCACCCGTCTTGGCGATTACAGAACATAAATCCCAGTTTTCGAAATGGCCATATTCCGAAGTTTTACGTATCCTCTCTTTCTTGGTAGCCCAATCTTCACCTAGATATGAAGTGTCAATACCACCCGTCATTAAATCGTTTTCCAATTTTCTCTCACCTGCCATTCCATGAAGGGCTTCCAAATCATGGTAACCAAATTTATCCTGCACCTCCTTCATTGATGAAATAATTTGAGCGCGGATTTGTTTGGTACTTTCTGATAACTGTTGTGGCGACTTATCCAATTGTGCTAACATAACAGCTGAAACTCTCATCTGGTCTGCTAAAGCGTCAGTTTGGCTATGTATATTTTTGCTATTAATTCCATTCTCGATGAGTACTTCGTCCAAGTTTGAGCCAAAGTTCAACTCTGGGCTTCTGTCTTGACTATCATCAGGTAAAATTGGAACATTTGCGGCACTCTGTATTACTAAAGCATTTCTATACGCTTCGTCATCCGTTCTGTTCCTGACTTTTACCATTGACATATCACCTAAATCTTCCTCTTTATTGACTTCAGTCCTAACATGAGCTGTGGACGCTGAATCACTTCTTGAGGTACTGGATAGACCTTCATTGCGGGAGGCCCCGTTGTTGAACGAGTTACTATCATATACCGAAGATCGAGTGTTGTTGCTAGTAAGAGTACTTTCATTTCTATTTTCGTTGTTTTCTTTTCTATTCATGTAATTTAAATCAAATATCAAGCCTCCCTGATTACCACTGATCTTCTTTAATAATCTTTCATTGGTTTCACTTGTTGGGTCAAAATCAAATTCGTCTCTCAAGTATTCTATCAGGAGTAAATATGGAACTTTTTCTGCAGAGTTCAAAACTTGTGCCTCATTAGCAGTAATGGTCACTAATTTATGTAACTTTCCTTTTTTATTTGGAGGCAATAAAGTGGGGATATCTACTTCCGCTGGTAGGTCCCTGTTTAATAGAAACAACTCGGCTCGTAAGGCACTCAATCTAGCTTCTGTCGGTACTCGAGCTAGCCTTTGAGATATTGTTTCTAGCGCAATGGCAAATTGTGTCTCGCAACGAAAATAATTTGCTTTTAACATTTTTATTTTTGAAGTGGTCGATAATTGCGACAAGTCAATTTCTTGACTCAAAGAAGAATTCGCTTTTTTACTGTTTTTGAATGCCTGGCGCGAAAGGGGTTGGGAATTGGTCCTGTTTAACTTAGGTGTCCCTTCTAAAGAAGCAGATGAAGCAGAAGAAGTCCTTGGTTGAATATTATGCAGATCTGGCATAGAACTGGTGAAGCGATCAGAGTTTAAAGCGTCCGCGTCCTCCTCCGTTTCACCACCAGTTTCATCTTCATTGTTACCAATCTCATTATTTTCATCATTACGTCCCTTTGGAGAAATATAATCACCTTTATTTCCATCGAGAGCCTTTGCGGTATTTGAAATGCTTCCGTCCCTGTTTATATTTTTGCCATCATATGTCCTATGAACGTATGAATTATCCAAATACTTAGGTTTACGTTTTGGGAGTTTGATTGAAGATGAGATTCTTTCTTCAAAGACCTGGTTACCTATATCATCCACAATGTCGAAATCCAATTTTACCTCACTATGTCTGGATTTCCTGAATGATGCATCTTCTTTAGTTTTTATTGGATCTATTAAATCTATTGGAGAAGTCGGAGTTGAACTGCGATTTGAGCTAACTCTTTTGGATCTGGAAGTTTTCTTGTTTAGTAGGGTATTTTTCAAGGTCATGTTCTTGGTAAAATCTTTCATTGCACTTCTAGCCAACTTAAAAACGAAAGCTTTTTGTCTTCTACCTTGAGATTCCACTAATGGTTTGGTCACTTCGCTTAATTGGGGGAATGCTATAGCCGACATTATCATAGAGGAAAGAACTAAGGCCGGTGCAACGTTTTCATGTATTTTAACATTTTTATCGCTACCTGAACTTGTGTTAAAGAGATTGGTTTGTAAGTTGTTTAAGACTCTTCTAGCCACTTGGAAGCCATAAGAAGCGGGGTCAGTAGATAAATCCGTTAGTAACGCTTGTAACTGCCAAAACGTCAGTAGTGCAAAATGAGGGTTTTCCGCCCTCAACCTTAATAGTAAATCTTCTAAAGCCATTGATTCTGTCTCCATGGTGACGAGGACCTGTACTAGTTGGGGAATATAGAACTGTAGTTCGCTGTGAGGAAATGTGGCCAATTTCTGACATAAATAGTAATGTATACCAATATTTTCGGAGTGTTTGCACAGTAACTCCACACAATTGTGAAGGGTGAATTCACTAGAGTTGATCAGTTTCAGTAACTGTTCATTTTTTTTTAGTTCAATAGTATCATCAAAGCTTTTCTTTGAACTGGATGCTTTATGCATAGTGAAGAGAACGAATGCTTAATGAAAACGAACGCTCGCAATGAAGAAAAATGATAAGCTAATTGAAAATTTCTAGCAGGGTCCAGGGATCTTCTTAATATAGAAGTTGGGCCTAAAAAATGAAGGGTCTTCAGTATAAGATCTTGTACTTTTAGTTTTTCTCTAACGAATTTTTTGGTAGGGTTCTTTTGTTTCAGTGCAATAACACGAAAATGACAACAGTTGAACATATCGTGAATAATGACCCTGTTATACACGCTATCAAGTACGTAAAGGATAATATGGAAAATTTATTATAGATTTGAGTACTATCGCTGGCCGAAGGTGACAATGGCCTTATGATGTAACATACTATGAATAGTGAATAATAAGTGGTGATATTATACATAAAGTTTGGGGCAATCCCTCAAAATCTCTACAGGCTATTTTGATTAATGAAACGTCTATTTTTTTATTTTTTTCTATTTTGAAGGCATGCAAGAGGTTCTGTGACTATGCAACAGCAGCCCAGAATTTCTCCCATAAATTCTTAGGCTCGTCGTCTTCCCAAATAATTGCTTCGATTTCTCTTCTGTCGGAATCGATGTCAATATCTTCTAGCTTCCAAATAAATCTGCATTTGTAGTATATCTGGCAACCAATGAACACAACGGCTAAAAGAATCAAGGAGATGTAAGATGTGAAAAACTCAGAAACTTTGAACGGACAGAACGCTTGGAACCCTTGGATGAATATGATGACGGTGACAAAAAAGGCTGCGTAGTAGGCACCATAAGGCATCAATTTGGCCTTGAAGGGCAGATCATCACGAGAAATACCACGGTGCTTTAAAGCTTGCATGAACCTAATATGTGCCAAAGAGATGAATAACCAGGCGCATAACCCAGCCAAAGTGGAAATGTTGATCAACCAGTTAAATGCAGTGTTTGCATTGTTATTGACAACCAGGAATGCCAAAAGACCCAATGCAGCAGTGCAAACAACACCGAGATATGGAACACCCTGTCTGGTGACGTATCCAAATTGCTTTGGTGCGTTACCAGTCCTAGCTAAAGAGTAAAGAACACGGGAACCAACGTAAACATTCGAATTAGCGGCAGATACAACAGTAATCAACACCACGGCGTTGAAAATATCTGGAAGAGCATAAGTACCAGCGTTTTGAATGGAAATAACGAAGGGTGATGATGCAATAACAGCAGAACTAGCAGATAAACGGGAATCGTTGTATGGAACCAGTAGACCAATAAAGAACAAAGACATAATATAGAATAGTACGATTCTAAAGACGACTTTATTGATAGCTCTTGGAACGGTCTTTCTTGGGTTAGCCGCTTCACCAGCGGTGATCCCAACCAGTTCAGTACCTTGGTACGTAAATGCAGCATTAATCAAGGAGGAGACCCATCCGAGAAAACGGCCTTCACTTTTATCACTGGAGATGATGCCTGGCCCCCAGGCTCCTGGATTTCTCCAGTACCTGAAACCGATAGGGCCCTGGTGGGATCCACCGCAGACAATAATCAAAGCATATATCAAGTAACCCATAATGGCTAAAACTTTAACAGAGGCCACCCAGAACTCAAATTCACCATAAACTTTGACAGGGAAAAAATTCATCAAAGTAATAATTACCCAGAATATCGCAATCCAGGCCGCTAATGGAACTTTATCTGTCCAGTATTCAATAACTTGGCCAATGACAGAAACCTCCACAGCATAAGTAATAGCCCAATTGAACCAGTACATGTAGCCGTTAGAAACACCGAATGCAGGTGATAAGAACCTCTTCGAAAAGACAGTGATAGATGATGTCACGGGGATAAACGTAGCCATCTCACCAAGTGACTGGGTAACGAAGTAGACAATGGTGCCCATGAAAATGTAAGCAATCAGGGACCCCACAGGGCCAGCATTACTCAAGGGAGTGGAGATACCAACGAAAAGACCAGTACCGATTGTACCACCTAGTGCAATCATACCAATGTGTCTTTGCTTCAAGGCTCTCTTCACGTGTTTATCCTCATAGTGGGCTTCTTCTTCATCCTCGTTAATATCTGTTTCATGAGAGACAACTTGCAATCTTGTTAACGAATTAGTTATCGAATTTACATCAGCAATTGCGCCACCTTGCAATGACCCATGCTTCTTTTTTGTGTTGTACTGTTTCTCATCAATAGAGTATGGGGTCGTCTTATTACTTGGATCTATTGCTTCCATCTCATGTTCTATCTGGTCTTCTGGTAATTCCTGCATGCTCTGTTCGCCAATGTTGTTTTGTTTCTCGTCCCATTTATTGGACGTTATTATGTTACTAAACCTGCCCATATATATATATATATACGATGTCTTTTGTTATCGTTATAGACAATGCAATTTCTTTGTCTTGTTTGTGTAACTAGAGGAGGCCGGATAGGTTGCTTTTTTTTTCAGTTCTCCTCGCCGTCCTTGTTAAATAGTCACCTAACAATTGTGATCATCGACTATTTGCAAAATTCCGAGGATTTCGGGTACTTTTGCGAAAAAAAGTCGTTTCTTTTTCCAACGGAAAGAGCAATCTGTCACTAGCGCAGTCACTCCTGCGTATGTTTCTGGGAACGAGGTGCAAACTTTTTTTTCCCCGGTAATGTTGAAAAGTGGTATGCACTCGTGGGTGTTTTTACAACTTTGACATATTCTATGTTGTTGCCCACCGATGTGAGTTTTCCCTGCTGGAGGAGCTATAGTCTTTTGCGCTTTCAATACGTGTAGCGGTGTACCAAAAGTTGCACAAAAATGTAGTTGTCAATGAAAGCGCACTACGTATATAATGACTATTTTTTTTTTCCTGGGTTGCATGGGTAATTTGTTGTTAATATGCGATTTTCTTGGGGAAAAGGGTGTCATAGCGCCAAAAACTGCCGTGCGGCACAGTATGTATGTTTTTGAGTCGCGGCGTTTAAGGGCTTGGCATAAAAAGTGGTTCAAGCGAGTGATAAGTTGGGCGAATGTCGTCTTTTTTGTAACCATGTCTTTCCTGAAAACAACCTGTAGGCAGCTCCACTCCACATAAGGGCTTTCTCCAATGGCAATGGGAGCTCGGAACACCGGAGTAGAAATTTTTATAATGTGTATTGTATAAAACTTGCTTGTTATGCAGTTTTTGTTTTTTTTGTTACTCTTCCGTAGCACAATAGACATATATTAGCGGCAAAATTGTAGTGTTGCGATTATTGCCATGGATGAAACTGTGAACATACAAATGTCCAAGGAAGGTCAGTATGAAATCAATTCTAGCTCTATAATAAAAGAGGAGGAGTTTGTAGATGAACAATATTCTGGGGAGAACGTTACGAAGGCCATCACCACAGAGAGAAAAGTCGAGGATGATGCTGCTAAGGAAACAGAGAGCTCACCACAAGAAAGAAGAGAGGTGAAGCGGAAGTTAAAGCAGCGGCATATAGGGATGATTGCTCTCGGCGGCACCATTGGGACGGGCCTCATAATTGGTATTGGTCCGCCATTGGCACACGCCGGCCCTGTTGGTGCCTTGATATCGTATTTATTTATGGGGACAGTGATTTACTCCGTTACACAATCGTTAGGAGAGATGGCCACTTTTATCCCGGTTACATCTTCATTTTCTGTCTTCGCCCAAAGATTTCTGTCGCCAGCGCTGGGAGCGACTAACGGATATATGTACTGGCTGTCGTGGTGTTTCACCTTCGCACTGGAACTATCCGTTTTGGGGAAAGTTATTCAGTACTGGACAGAAGCAGTGCCTCTAGCGGCTTGGATCGTGATCTTTTGGTGCCTGTTAACTTCAATGAACATGTTTCCCGTAAAGTATTACGGAGAATTTGAGTTTTGTATTGCCTCCATAAAGGTCATCGCGTTGCTCGGTTTTATCATTTTCTCATTCTGTGTTGTGTGTGGTGCGGGACAATCTGATGGACCCATCGGTTTCAGGTACTGGAGAAATCCAGGAGCCTGGGGGCCTGGCATTATCTCCAGTGATAAAAATGAGGGCCGTTTTCTCGGATGGGTTTCCTCTTTGATTAATGCTGCATTTACGTACCAAGGTACTGAACTGGTTGGGATAACCGCTGGTGAAGCGGCTAACCCAAGAAAAGCTCTCCCGAGGGCAATAAAGAAAGTTGTAGTGAGGATTCTAGTCTTTTACATTCTTTCACTATTTTTCATTGGCCTTTTGGTCCCATATAATGACCCAAAGTTGGATAGTGACGGTATATTTGTCTCTTCATCGCCCTTTATGATAAGCATTGAGAATTCAGGCACAAAAGTTCTCCCAGATATATTTAACGCGGTCGTGCTAATCACCATTCTTTCCGCAGGTAACTCTAATGTGTACATTGGCTCAAGAGTACTGTATAGTCTGTCTAAAAATAGCTTGGCGCCAAGGTTCTTGTCTAACGTGACCAGAGGTGGTGTTCCATACTTTTCTGTTCTATCTACATCCGTGTTCGGATTTTTGGCTTTCTTAGAGGTTTCTGCAGGCAGCGGCAAGGCCTTTAACTGGTTATTGAACATAACTGGTGTGGCCGGTTTCTTTGCCTGGCTTTTGATTTCATTTTCTCATATCCGTTTCATGCAAGCCATAAGGAAACGTGGTATATCGAGGGATGACTTACCTTATAAAGCTCAAATGATGCCTTTTTTGGCATATTATGCATCTTTTTTCATCGCTCTAATTGTTCTGATCCAGGGCTTCACCGCTTTCGCACCTACTTTTCAGCCTATAGACTTTGTCGCTGCATATATATCAATATTCCTATTTTTGGCCATATGGTTATCATTCCAAGTTTGGTTTAAGTGCCGCTTACTCTGGAAGCTGCAGGATATCGATATCGATTCTGACCGCCGGCAAATAGAGGAGTTGGTATGGATAGAGCCAGAATGTAAAACAAGGTGGCAACGAGTTTGGGATGTCCTTTCATAATTTTAGAATAATACTCCATACCACACACACACATATATATGTATGTATGTATGTATGTATGTATATGTATATTTGCCAAATCCTTGCTCAACTCTTTTCCTGTGATTATATGATTACTCCCTAGTTGTTTCGTTGTTAGCCGCCGAAAGTCATCGCCCGTAATTTCCATGGCTTACCCGACATCGGTTAGAGGAAGTTTTTGACGTGGAAGAGGGAAAGAAAGAAAAAACAGATGTGGAAAACTAGAATCCCTTTTAAGAACAATAGCACGGACCCTTCCTACAGATAAGAGGACACTGACGGCTGTGTGTTAATTATTTTCGTATTAAGCATAAAATTGGACAGTGGCATTCTTTTCTTCACCCTTCACGTTTTTTATACGTCTCATACAGTTGGGCCATTTTTTACTTTTTTTTTTGCCATTTGTATCTATCTTCTGTATTGAGGAGAAACATTTTAACTCAAGCCTAGTTAAATTCTAAATACACGCCACATAAAGAAGGCACCTGAACCTTTTCAACAAACGAGAAGCAAGAAAAGAAGAGAAGGAAAGGAAATGTTGAAGAATTCAGGCTCCAAACATTCGAACTCAAAGGAAAGTCATTCGAATTCGAGTTCTGGTATATTCCAAAATTTGAAGCGTTTGGCTAACTCAAATGCAACGAATAGCAATACGGGTTCTCCGACCTATGCATCCCAACAACAGCACTCTCCAGTGGGAAACGAAGTGTCCACTTCACCTGCATCTTCGTCATCTTTTAGAAAACTGAATGCACCTTCTAGGTCTACATCTACTGAGGCGAGGCCGTTGAATAAAAAATCGACATTAAACACACAAAACTTGTCTCAATATATGAATGGTAAATTAAGTGGAGATGTTCCCGTATCCTCACAGCACGCAAGGTCGCATTCAATGCAATCGAAATATTCGTATTCCAAGAGGAATTCTTCACAGGCGTCCAATAAGCTAACAAGGCAGCATACCGGGCAAAGTCACTCCGCATCAAGTCTTCTCTCTCAAGGTTCGCTAACTAACTTGAGCAAATTCACTACACCCGATGGTAAAATTTATTTAGAAATGCCGTCGGACCCATACGAGGTGGAAGTTTTGTTTGAAGATATTATGTATAAAAGAAATATTTTTCAGTCTTTATCAGAGGACAAACAAGAAGCTCTGATGGGCTACAGCATTGAGAAGAAATGGCTGATTGTTAAGCAGGATTTACAAAATGAGCTAAAAAAAATGCGAGCAAACACTACATCTTCTTCCACTGCCTCCAGAACTTCGATGGCGTCGGACCATCATCCTATCCTTACGGCTAATTCATCTCTTTCGTCTCCCAAATCTGTTTTGATGACAAGCGCCTCTTCTCCCACCTCAACTGTATACAGCAACAGTTTAAATCATTCTACTACTCTTTCATCGGTAGGTACGTCAACCTCGAAGGGGAAAAAATTAGTGAGCGGGAGTTTGAAAAAGCAGCCATCTCTAAACAATATTTATAGAGGTGGGGCTGAGAACAATACGAGTGCATCTACTCTTCCAGGAGACAGAACAAACAGACCACCGATACATTATGTGCAACGAATCCTGGCAGACAAACTTACTAGCGATGAGATGAAAGATTTATGGGTAACTTTAAGAACTGAACAGTTAGACTGGGTAGACGCTTTTATAGACCATCAGGGTCACATTGCTATGGCTAATGTACTAATGAACTCTATTTATAAGACTGCACCCCGAGAAAACTTGACTAAAGAATTATTAGAGAAAGAAAATTCATTTTTTAAATGCTTCAGAGTCTTATCAATGCTCTCACAAGGTTTGTATGAGTTCAGTACACATAGGTTAATGACTGATACTGTTGCAGAAGGTTTATTCTCTACGAAACTGGCCACAAGGAAAATGGCCACTGAAATTTTTGTTTGTATGCTAGAAAAAAAAAATAAAAGCAGATTCGAAGCAGTTCTTACCTCACTAGATAAAAAGTTTAGGATAGGGCAAAATCTTCATATGATTCAAAACTTCAAAAAAATGCCCCAGTATTTCTCTCATTTAACCTTGGAAAGTCATTTGAAAATTATTCAAGCCTGGTTATTTGCCGTTGAACAAACTTTAGATGGAAGAGGAAAAATGGGTTCCTTAGTAGGCGCGTCGGATGAATTTAAAAATGGTGGGGGTGAAAATGCGATTCTAGAATACTGCCAATGGACAATGGTTTTTATCAATCATTTATGCTCTTGCTCTGATAACATAAATCAAAGAATGCTATTAAGGACGAAACTAGAAAATTGTGGAATTTTACGAATTATGAACAAAATAAAACTGCTAGATTACGACAAGGTAATTGACCAAATTGAGTTATATGACAATAATAAACTTGACGATTTTAACGTTAAATTAGAGGCCAACAATAAGGCTTTTAATGTAGATTTACACGATCCACTATCATTATTAAAAAACCTTTGGGATATATGTAAAGGTACCGAGAATGAAAAGCTTTTAGTATCTTTAGTTCAACATCTTTTCCTTTCTAGTTCAAAGTTAATAGAAGAAAACCAAAATTCCTCTAAACTTACTAAGCAATTGAAACTTATGGATTCTTTGGTGACTAATGTTAGTGTTGCCTCAACTTCTGATGAAGAAACTAATATGAATATGGCTATCCAGCGGCTTTACGATGCCATGCAGACTGATGAAGTTGCACGTCGAGCTATATTAGAAAGTAGAGCTCTAACGAAGAAATTGGAAGAAATTCAGGCAGAAAGGGATTCTTTAAGTGAAAAGTTAAGCAAGGCGGAGCACGGACTCGTTGGACAGTTAGAAGATGAGTTGCATGAGAGAGATCGTATTTTAGCTAAGAATCAGAGAGTTATGCAGCAGCTGGAAGCTGAGTTAGAAGAGTTGAAAAAGAAGCATCTTTTGGAAAAGCATCAGCAAGAGGTAGAATTGAGAAAAATGTTGACTATATTGAATTCGAGGCCTGAAGAAAGCTTCAATAAGAATGAAGGCACCAGAGGTATGAACTCGAGCCTAAATTCTTCAGAGAAAGCGAATATCCAAAAGGTGTTACAGGACGGATTATCAAGAGCAAAAAAGGATTACAAGGATGATTCAAAAAAATTCGGCATGACACTTCAACCTAATAAGAGATTAAAAATGTTAAGAATGCAAATGGAAAATATTGAAAATGAAGCCAGGCAACTAGAGATGACAAATTTTGCTGAATTTGAGAAAGATCGTCTTGAACCTCCAATACATATTAAGAAGCCCAAAGTGAAGAAGATGAAAAATAAGGATAGGAAACCTTTAGTCAAGCCTCAAGAGGCGGACGTAAATAAACTAAATGACCTAAGGCGGGCTTTGGCTGAAATCCAAATGGAAAGTAATGATATTTCCAAATTTAACGTCGAAGAACGTGTTAATGAGCTATTTAATGAAAAGAAATCTCTGGCTTTAAAGAGACTGAAAGAACTAGAAACAAAATACAAAGGATTTGGTATTGACTTTAATGTCGACGAGATTATGGACAGTCCAAAGAAAAATACTGGGGACGTGGAAACGGAAGAAGACGCTAACTATGCCAGTCTTGACCCTAAGACATATCAGAAAAAGTTAGACGAGATTAATAGAATAACGGACCAGTTGTTAGATATTCAGACTCAAACCGAACACGAAATACAAGTAGAAGAAGATGGGGAAAGCGATCTTTCCTCTTCAAGTTCTGATGATGAAAGTGAGGAAATATACCAAGACGCATCTCCAACTCAAGAACTAAGGAGCGAACACTCAGAGCTATCTTCAGGATCAGGTCCTGGGTCTTTTCTCGATGCCTTATCTCAAAAATATGGTACTGGTCAAAATGTTACTGCATCGGCTGCTTTTGGAGAGAACAATAACGGTTCGGGTATTGGACCTCTACATAGTAAAGTTGAAAAGACCTTTATGAACAGACTCAGAAAATCCACCGTGTCTTCTGCTCCATATTTAGAGGAGTTAACACAGAAGGTAAATAAAGTTGAACCATATGAACAAAATGAAGATGAAGGTCTAGATAAAAAATCTTTACCGGAAAACAGCACGGCAAGTGCAGCTTCCGCCTTTGACAAAGCTGAGAAAGACATGAGACAACATGTGGAAAACGGAAAGCAAGGGCGTGTGGTAAATCATGAAGAAGATAAAACAGCGGATTTCAGCGCTGTGAGTAAACTGAATAATACAGATGGCGCAGAAGATCTCTCTACTCAATCATCTGTACTCTCCTCACAGCCGCCACCGCCTCCTCCTCCTCCTCCTCCAGTTCCCGCCAAATTGTTCGGTGAATCGTTGGAGAAAGAGAAAAAGTCGGAAGACGACACTGTCAAGCAAGAAACTACTGGGGATTCTCCTGCTCCTCCCCCTCCACCACCACCACCTCCTCCTCCACCCATGGCATTGTTCGGCAAACCCAAGGGAGAAACACCACCACCGCCGCCGCTACCATCTGTATTATCTTCATCTACTGATGGCGTCATTCCGCCAGCTCCACCTATGATGCCGGCATCGCAAATCAAATCAGCTGTAACATCACCATTACTTCCTCAATCGCCCTCATTATTTGAAAAGTATCCTCGTCCACACAAGAAATTAAAGCAACTGCATTGGGAAAAATTAGATTGTACTGATAATTCTATTTGGGGTACAGGTAAAGCTGAGAAGTTCGCAGATGACTTATACGAAAAGGGTGTTCTTGCTGATTTAGAAAAGGCCTTTGCCGCTAGGGAAATTAAATCATTAGCAAGCAAGCGCAAGGAAGATCTGCAGAAAATTACATTTTTATCCAGGGATATTTCTCAACAGTTTGGTATCAATTTGCATATGTATTCATCACTTTCGGTTGCCGATCTGGTGAAAAAGATTCTAAACTGCGATAGGGATTTTTTGCAAACACCGAGTGTTGTTGAGTTTTTGTCAAAATCTGAAATAATTGAAGTTTCTGTTAATTTAGCTAGGAATTACGCCCCGTATTCGACAGACTGGGAGGGCGTGAGGAATCTCGAAGATGCCAAGCCCCCTGAAAAAGATCCAAACGATTTACAGAGGGCTGACCAAATTTATTTGCAATTGATGGTTAATCTAGAATCATACTGGGGTTCACGTATGAGAGCTCTCACAGTGGTTACTTCGTATGAAAGAGAATATAATGAGTTATTGGCAAAGTTAAGAAAAGTCGACAAAGCTGTTAGCGCGCTTCAAGAATCAGATAACTTGCGCAATGTCTTTAATGTTATCTTAGCAGTTGGTAATTTCATGAACGACACTTCTAAGCAGGCACAAGGTTTCAAACTTTCAACCTTGCAGAGGTTGACGTTTATCAAGGATACTACCAATAGCATGACCTTTCTAAATTACGTCGAAAAAATTGTCAGGTTAAATTATCCAAGCTTCAATGACTTTCTAAGTGAATTAGAACCTGTATTGGATGTCGTGAAAGTTTCCATTGAGCAGTTAGTTAACGACTGTAAGGACTTTAGCCAATCGATTGTAAACGTAGAGCGTTCAGTTGAAATTGGTAATTTAAGCGATTCCTCAAAGTTTCATCCATTAGATAAAGTTTTGATAAAAACATTGCCCGTGTTACCGGAAGCCAGAAAAAAGGGGGACTTGTTAGAAGACGAAGTTAAGCTGACTATCATGGAATTTGAAAGTCTGATGCATACGTACGGTGAAGATTCTGGTGATAAGTTTGCAAAAATCTCATTCTTTAAGAAATTTGCAGATTTTATAAATGAATACAAAAAAGCTCAAGCGCAAAATCTAGCCGCGGAAGAAGAAGAAAGACTTTATATAAAGCATAAGAAAATAGTGGAAGAACAGCAAAAAAGGGCACAAGAAAAGGAAAAACAAAAAGAGAACAGCAATTCGCCTTCATCTGAAGGAAATGAAGAGGATGAAGCAGAAGATAGGCGCGCTGTTATGGATAAACTATTAGAACAGTTGAAAAATGCAGGTCCTGCTAAAAGTGACCCATCTTCCGCCAGAAAGAGAGCCCTAGTGAGGAAAAAATATCTTTCTGAAAAAGACAACGCTCCACAATTACTCAACGATTTGGATACTGAAGAAGGGTCTATTCTTTATTCTCCAGAAGCTATGGACCCTACTGCCGATACAGTGATTCACGCTGAATCACCCACTCCGCTTGCCACAAGGGGTGTTATGAATACCTCTGAAGATTTACCATCGCCATCCAAGACATCTGCGCTGGAAGATCAAGAGGAAATTAGTGACAGAGCTAGAATGTTATTAAAGGAGCTAAGAGGCTCTGACACACCAGTAAAGCAAAATTCCATACTCGATGAACATCTAGAAAAATTGAGGGCCCGCAAGGAAAGATCCATAGGTGAGGCTAGCACAGGTAACAGGCTAAGTTTCAAATAAAATATTAAACCAAAAAATTATGACAACAGTAATACCAAAACAAACATCCAAACAAGCACTAGTACAAAGAAATAGTCACGAATCATTAAATCACATATATATATATAATTTTAATGTTTATAGATCACTTATGATACACTTTACATTCATCTTTACTCAAATGATCTCTACTATTGCATTTTTGAAATAATTCCTTTTATTATGTGCCATTGTTTCCATGTGACTACCCGGAACTTGTATTTCGCGTTCGCTGAAGCACCTTTAAAACATGGCTCTCGTTTACCTAAGTGACAAGCACAGTGATTCGTGCAATAATATCATTTGTCACTTGCAGCTGTAGCAACGTTGATTTCCATCCAAAAGTTGTAGAAAATTTTGACCTTTAGTTCACTGGGATATATTTTCCTTTACTAGCTGTGTTTGATAAAGGTTTCAATATGGATGCTTCTGAGGAAGCAAAAAGAGTATCAATACAGGTTACATCCCTGTCTACGCAATTGATCGAGAGCGTGGATAAACAGTCACACTTAGAAGAACAGCTTAATAAATCCTTAAAAACAATAGCCAGCCAGAAGGCAGCAATTGAAAACTATAATCAGTTGAAAGAAGATTATAACACTTTAAAAAGAGAATTGTCAGACAGAGATGACGAAGTGAAAAGATTGCGTGAAGATATAGCCAAAGAAAATGAGCTTCGAACTAAAGCTGAAGAGGAAGCGGATAAACTAAATAAAGAAGTTGAGGATCTGACTGCTTCCCTCTTTGATGAGGCTAATAATATGGTTGCTGATGCTAGAAAGGAGAAATATGCTATCGAAATCTTAAATAAGAGACTCACTGAACAACTGCGTGAAAAGGACACATTACTGGATACTTTGACCCTACAGCTCAAGAATCTGAAAAAAGTGATGCATAGTTTAGATAATGAAAGCACAGTCACAAATAATTCGAACAGATATTCCACAATATTGAGTGATTCAGCAACTTCTTCTAGCACTTCTTTGAATAAAGTTCCAACTTCATATTCTCTTGCTTCCCAAGATATTTATAGCGGAATTGTGTACTCGCCAAGCATTTCATCTATTCGTTATGATATAAGCCTTTACAATGAATTTCTAAAATTTGTCGCTGCACTACCCCGTTGTGAAAACATAAAGGCAACTTCAACCGAATCAAAGTTAATACGAAGATTGGTAAATGATGAAATCCAGCCTATACTTAAGATTGATAATGCTTCAGGCATCGGCTGGTTGGTTAAAAAAACCCTACTTTCCTTGATTATAGATGGTTTGGTGGTCGTGGAACCCCTAAGCGGCGTTAATGCAACCTACCAAATTGGCTACAACTCAAGTAGCCCTGCAAAGCAAGCCACTTCGAATATGCCAAAAATGTTCAAGTTTCCCTTAGATTCACCTCCAGTTGCAGTGCACGCCGCATGTTCCTTTTGTGGAGAATCTAGAGATGACATTATCGAACACGCAAGGATGTATATATTGAAAACGTTGCACAAGACTGACGACGGTAAAGAACAAGTTACGAATACGTATCCCTTGTGTCATTGGTGTTTGCTAAAGTTGCGGCAGACATGTGAAATCTTTGCTTTCCTGAGATCATTGAAGGTAGGCGCATGGCATTTAGAAAAGCTAACGACGCAGAACATTACCAAGGAAGATTTGGAAAAATTCTCTGAAGTAACGAAGCATACCAAAAGAGACGGCAGGGTTTCTTCTCAAGACAAAAAAACCAAACGTTTAAGTTTTATGGCAGGACTTGGTATCAATTCTTCAACAAAAAATAAGCCAAAGATGGAGATTTTTTCTTCTGAAACAAATGCAAAGCCAGGACAACCTACCACTAATATTCAAAGAGCATGGCTGCAATTGTGTAAATTGCGTTGTATACTTCATTGGACTCATATTGGCATATGGGCAGTGGATGATTCAATTTCTTCAAAAATTGGACCGTTAGTTGAGGATGACAGCGATGAGGATCAAAACGATGCTATATCGGTTCGCTTGCAGGACAAAGCTCTTTGGAAGCAGGACGCAAAAAGACCTTTTTCTTCATCTAGCGCAGAAGAAAGTCAAAAGAGCGACGCTTTTGACTTTGAAAGTGGAGATATGGAAAATGAAATTACGGGTGAATCTTCAAGTGATGAATCCTCTTCAGATGGGTCTTCCACAGATAATTCAACCGCAGATAGTTCATCAGAAGATGAATCTTCTCTAGCAGATTCTACTACAAGTAGCGCAGATTCTAGTTCACCAGAGAGTATAGACAACGGTGAAGGTGATGACACGGTAACGAAAGATGACAAAAGTAGCATTAAGTCGGCAAATAATAATGAAGAAAACAGCGATTGCGGAGATAAAAAAGGTCGTTCTATAATAAAGAAAAAGGCTCCTCAACGCAAGATACAAAAGAAGAAGTTACTCCAAGATTTGGATGATTTAGAAGAGCAATTTAGAGAAGAAAGCGCAATTGATCAGACTGAATTTGAAAACGCTGAGTCTAATGTAAAACAAAATATATCCTCGAAGAGGGCATCTTCTGGAGACGAGAACTCTAAGAAGGATAATAATGAAAAAACTTTAAAGACAAACTTGACGATAGGCGACAAAACCCAAGAACAAATAGGGGAAAATAGTCCTAGTAGCGGATTGCATGCGTCTTCAAGCAATGATGACAATTTCGATGATGCCCAGGAACAGCAATAAATTATATAATATTTAATTTTATGTGTCCTAATGGACATTTGAGTTCCTTAAGATGTTCAATAACTTAGAAAAATATAGGTAATGATAAAGAATGAATCGCATGTATTGTTTTAATATTATGTCAATACTTTGAACTTAAAAACAGAGTAAAGAAGTGGTTCTAAAATTACACGTATTAAAGGGATTAATTACTACATATTCATTCTCAATCATCACTATCACCTTGGCTCAAAACAACTCTAGACTTTTTGCCAAAAAGGCGGATGGCCTCTTCATCTTCATCGCTTTCATCGGCTGCACTCGCTTCCAAAGAACGCTTTGTAGATTCTTTTCTGCTATACACCTCAGATTGGAACATATTTTGCGAATTTGATGGCTGTGATGAGCCCAAACTATTTCTTGATTCCGAGTTGACATCGTCATCAGAGAGTTGATTATTATTGTTATTATTTACATCGAAAATAGACATTTCAGATGCCACGTGGCTTGCTAAAGAAATGAGGCTTTTATCTGGCGCAAAGGAACTACTTTCTGTAGCTCTTATGCTTTCAATACTTGGTATGGATCCACCAAACAAGCTCGTATAATCTCCTGTCACAACACCCCCATTATTCATCCTTTCCGCGGCAAATTTGGCAAACTGGATATATCTATCCTCGGTCAACTGACCATTGTTTTTATCTAGTAACCATCTCATATATGTTTCGTTTTCAAAAAATATAGGGTTCATCAAATCCTCGTCATCTTCTGAATCACTAATAAACTCTTTACTGAATACGCCATGGCGTTCTCTAACGGTCTGAGGTCGTTCATCATCCTGGTCGCCAAACATTGGCAAATTAGTCTTGGCTTCTCCTTTCCTACGCTTCCTCTTATCTTTTTTTTTGGATCTCGCAATCCCTTTACTGAATTTGGTACCTTTAAGTTTATCTGATGCATTGTTATCTAAATCCTTGAAGTATGCTGCGTCGCTTTTCGATAAAATTTGATCATCTGGAACAATGTAGGGATCGTTGTAATCATAATCATCGTCTCCTTCCCATCCATCTTGTTCATTGTGAGAAAAACTATCCTTTTCTGAACGAACTCGTAGAAGATAGGAAGAAGAAGGCAGTCCGTTTGGAGTTTCAAATGGTGTTGATAAGTATTTTTTCACTAGTTCACAAGAAACAGTCAGGTCAGAAACTTCAACAGTCCCCGGTAAAAAACAAGGTTCATTGATTTTACGTGGAATGGAGTATCCTATCAGCAACAATAAAGCCCTGTAGTCCTTATCTTTAAAAATAGGGTCGTTGTTGAGTACACCTGTCAATGTGAAATATTCATTGGGTGGATTAACTGTTTCTTTCCCAGCATTAACATTTACGGTTAGCCACGACTTAAAAATATCTAGTGTGTGGGTTATATGCTTGAGCAGTTGGTCCAATAGTTCAGTTTTTCCATCATCAAGTAATGTGGAAACTAAAACACCATATTTCATATCCAACAAAATCGAAGGTGGTAAGGCTTCTTCATCGGGAATTGGTTTGAACTGTGATGCAGGAGCGGCATACATTGATTCATTATTAAGTACATTATATTCACCATATCTTTGGTAAAATCCTACTTCACTATTGTGTAATGGCGGGAAAAGTAATCCAACAAACCAAGCAGGTGATTTCTTTAACCTTTTCTTCAACCTGGCGAGGAAGTAGTCTGAAAATTGACTCACATATTTCCTTGAACGAGACATTCTATCTAATCCGTCAGGTGAAAGCATTTCTCTTAATAATATTATCAAATCAAATCTAAATAACAATGCCTGTTCTTTTGCCTGAACAAATACTCTATGGAAAAAGGAAAATACTTTTTTAATGGAATCGTCCTCAAGCTCACGAAATCTTTCAAGGAAATTAATGTACGTTTCTATTACCGGTTCTGTCATATAGTTGGCTTGCACCTTTTGAAAATTGACTTCTATACTTCTTAAAGAAGAGGTTAGAATATCAAGCGCTTCATCTCTATCTACATTTTCTTCTTCTATCAATTTAGTAATATCATCTTCTGAAATATTAAACTTTTTTTGCCGTCTTGATTTGCCTTCAATAACTAATGTTTTATCGTCAGAGTATTGCTCTAATACTTTCAATACCGAGTGTGTTAGTTCAATGCAACTTTTCATGAATTGGAGCGAGTATTTGGAACCAATCTTCGGCAGATTTGACAGTAATTGTATTCTCTCGTCACTGAAAAGCCTACTTACAATGAATTCTATATCGGTCGAATCCTCTTCTTGAGCGGCCTTTGTACGGGAAACGAGGTTCAACAGTTCATTAAATGCAATCATACCAGCATGTGTCACTGTCCAATTTTTCAGGTCATATGCGCTTCTTAAAAGAGAAGACACTAGAATGAAAGTCACCTCTTTCAAGGCTTCTGAAACTTGCTTTATATCTGCGGAATTGTCGATTTTGGACCTCAACAACTGGTATTTAACAAACCATGCAAAGAAAAGTAAATATTCGACTTGCTCCAAAGTTACCATCCTATCCTGCTCAGTTGTGAAGTAGTTCGTCACACTATGCAACAAGATGTTAAAGCCGGAATCTATAAAGTTGTTGATGAATTCTTTGAAATGTTTACCATTTGATTCGGTGAAAAAAATAGCTTTACCGGTTTGTGAATTCAAGAGACTATTCGGTAAGCCCTCAGCTGCGACAGATTGATGCTTTTTAATTATTCTTTTATTCCATTTTTTGCTGTCATCTAGTTTTTGGAGCGCTATTTTTTCATCTACGAGAGCTTGGCTACCAGAAACAGTTAACCTAGTTTTATCTGGTGTTTGTATAGATAAAAGACCACCAAATCTGGAGTGTCTTGCAGATGTATGTTTGATAACGTTTTTTCTCATTTGGTGTTCCTTTTGTAATAACTTCGATAGTTCAAAACCTGCACTTGTAACAATGTTATTAGCAGAGGAGCTCTCATTTTTATTTACCACCTTTGAATGTGTCCCGGTTTCGAACTGTCGAGGGAATAGCAGTTCTTGGTTAACATCTTTAGTGAAGTAGAACATAATCTCCAACAGTGGGATATTGATAAAGTCCTGGTCAAACTCTTTTGATAAGGAGCTGGTCAGCGTTAAGAGGAAACCGAATACCTTGTTTTTATGGAATGAGGAAATAACCGTATTTAAAGAGATGTCATCCATAGAGACGTTTGGTGGCAAAGTATCGATAGATGTGATACCTTTCTTAGGCATGCTTTTCTTAGTATTGATAGTAAATTCACCGGGTTCTATAGCAATGACATTTCTGAAAAAATTCAAAACCAATTTGAGAACCATATTGTCCCTAGGAGTTCTTGATAATCGGTCGATTTTGATAACATCCAGAGCCAATCTAATGGCAGCTCTTAACACTTTACCACTTTCCATAGACAGAATCGTTTTCTTGTATACCAATTGATGCTTCTTTAGCTCACCATAGAGAGTAATTTGATTTGATGAAGACTGTTCAGTTACAATTAAAGGCCAAGTCATAAGGACCAATAGTTGTAGACAATTTAGCGCAATTTTATCGTAATAAGCTTTGTTTCTAAACTCTTCATGGTCTGGGTTGTTCTTTGCAAGCTTTGCTGCAAGAGAACATTTGTTTTCCCAATCTATCAGAATAGGTAACAGATCATCCGTCAAGATGCGATATTCAGCTACTGCCATTGCCACATCCCATCTTTTCTGCTGGTCATCCACTAGTTTAAACCATCTTTTCAGATCTTTTAAGCACGCCAAACAGTCATCGCCAAGCTTATAAGGGGGTGGGTCTATCTGGGAAGTATAATCCGGCCCACCGATGGCAGTTGCCAATAAAGCAATTCTTGCTCTAAGTACCGTCAGAGAGAAATCAGCCGCATTTGTAGTGCCTTGTTGCAAATCAGCAGACATAGTGTGCGCCCTCCTATATTAAAGATACACTAAACCCCACAAGCTAGATGGTATTATCATATGTGAGGCGACTTACGAACCATATCTCATTTGAAAAATCCTTAATACTCATTTTAATTTTTCATCGTAAACGCGTAATGCGGCAGTAAACGCGTCAAAGTAGCATAATGGAAGGGCCATTTCCACAGGGAAGCAATTCATACAGGGCACTACCCAGTTGTGATAGTAACACAGAACAGCTTCCTAAAGCAAACGGTAGGGATGCCTATATACAGGACAACTACTGGTTATTTCGCTGACTTGATATGAGAAGTGGCAGTGAAAACCAGCGTTATGAACGGTGAAACCGAGCGGGGATGGATGAAAAGTACGTATAACTCTGTATACACCTCACTTGGCTTCATAATGTGGTTCCGCCATCTGATTGCGTTGCTGTGGTCTTCAGAATTCCTGAAGGACGACGCAATTAGCTCTAGAGCTTCTCCAGGCATTTATTACGTAGGACCGAGAGCGGACTTAAAATCTGCAAAAGTCTTGGCAGGGGGCGGGGATAACAAGGCAATCTTATCCCATTTTTCACTAATCTCGAGCATATAAAAAGTAAATTCTATTGGCCTTGTTGTTACGTTAGGGAAATCCTTCTACATGATTATTGCTCTACAATACCGAAGTATTAACAATACATAAACGAGCAAGAAGAGGAGAAGAGAATATGAGTAAGAAACCAATTGTTTTGAAATTAGGAAAGGATGCCTTTGGTGACCAAGCCTGGGGGGAATTGGAAAAGATTGCGGATGTAATTACCATCCCTGAATCCACCACTAGAGAACAGTTTTTGCGGGAGGTAAAAGACCCACAAAATAAGCTCTCCCAAGTACAAGTCATTACTAGAACAGCAAGGAGTGTGAAAAACACCGGTAGATTTGATGAAGAGCTTGCTCTTGCTTTGCCCTCCTCCGTAGTGGCTGTATGTCATACTGGTGCTGGTTATGACCAAATTGATGTTGAGCCATTCAAGAAAAGGCACATCCAGGTTGCCAATGTTCCTGATTTAGTTAGCAATGCTACCGCTGATACGCATGTATTTTTGCTATTGGGTGCCCTAAGAAACTTCGGTATTGGTAACAGAAGGTTGATCGAGGGAAACTGGCCGGAGGCAGGACCCGCATGTGGTTCTCCCTTTGGATACGACCCTGAAGGGAAAACAGTTGGTATACTGGGTCTAGGTAGGATTGGTCGTTGTATTTTAGAGAGATTGAAGCCATTTGGGTTCGAGAATTTCATATATCATAACAGACACCAGCTTCCTTCCGAAGAAGAGCATGGTTGTGAATATGTAGGATTCGAGGAGTTTTTGAAGCGTTCTGATATAGTATCTGTAAACGTCCCACTGAACCACAATACTCACCATCTAATCAATGCAGAGACTATTGAAAAAATGAAAGATGGTGTAGTTATTGTTAACACAGCGCGTGGTGCCGTGATAGACGAACAAGCCATGACTGATGCTTTGCGTTCTGGAAAGATTAGAAGTGCTGGTTTGGACGTTTTCGAATATGAGCCAAAAATATCCAAAGAGTTATTATCGATGTCCCAAGTCTTAGGACTGCCTCATATGGGCACACATAGTGTAGAAACAAGAAAGAAAATGGAAGAACTGGTCGTTGAAAATGCAAAGAATGTGATATTGACCGGGAAAGTCTTGACTATTGTTCCGGAATTACAAAATGAAGACTGGCCCAATGAATCTAAGCCATTAGTTTGACTACAAGATCCATAGTTTTATTCTTCCTTTCGAAATGCGATAATATTATTATACTTCTTATATATGCAATTAATTTCTATATATTACAAGTGGTTGACTTTTGTACATCCTAACTGCGTTTAGTCTTCATGCTTATCACAGAACTTTGCATCACGAATATTTTCCAATAACAAATTTTTAATGGTAAATTTTTGTGCCACATTAGTATCGAGAATCTTTAATTCTTCAGTCGGGAAAATATAAGCAAACGAGAAAGAAACTAACACACTTAAAAGCAATACTAAGGGAAAGCCGATGGCCGCTATAGTATTTGTGATAGCAAATTCACCAGCAAACCCCGTCAGGCTAAAGGAAAGAAATATCAGCATTGACTTCTTGGATACTTTCATTAAAGGTGAAGTATTATCTCTTCTGTTAGGGTCTGAAAACAGGAAAACCAACCGTTGTATAATACTATTTGTCATTAGGCCATTGATGCCCATAATGAAAAACAATCCGGAAAGTACTGCCTGAGGGATTTCTCCTAAGCATACCAATAACGGTCTTGTCATTGTCCCTAGAATCATCAGGCCCTGAAACGTATTTGTAAATCTTTGCTCTACGCAACTGATAACCTTTTGGTTTGAATCCCTAACTAGCAGTGTCTCTGTGTGCAATGGTGCTTGAGGAATCAAACCATTGGGCGCCGGGATTCCTAGAACCCCGCTGATGCAAGTGGTAAGTCCCAATAGTGCGAAATCGTAATGAAAAGAGGATGGTTTTTTCAGCTTATACTGATGCCTTTGTGCCATTAGCGACGATACGTTATGATCAAAGTAAAACAAGATTGTTAAAAATATACCAAATGGTAGGGCAATAAAGACGTCTTTAACAGGAATCGGTTCATATGCCAGCCAAGTATTTTGAGGCCTATTGACTTTGGAAGTAGGAAAAAAAGCTTTCGTAATAGGCAATTTTTTAAATTTGACATCATGCAAGTAGCCACCAAAATGTGTAAATGATGACCAGAATAGCACTGAAAGCGCAGTTGAATAATCAGATATGAATGTTCTGATCCTATGAGAAAAGAGGGGGTAATAATGAAATAATTTAAAGAAAAGACCAAACGCAGTCATAACCAGCGCCACCACGACACTAGCAAATCCGTCTTGTACTGATTTCTCCCCTGATTTAGCACTGAACTGTCTTGTTAAAATTTGTATTCCTTTTTGAATGTAGACCACATTAATAAATAATCCAAATATGTCACATGGGAACGTAGTCACGTATTGCAAGAGGCAAACGGCGTTCGTAAATGCTAAAACTAAATGAAAAATCATAGACCACATACAAATCCAAAACATGAAGCCAAAATAGCTGGTATTCAAAGGCTTTATAATTTCGTAGACCGTATAATTAAAAATAGAGATGGGGCCAGTAACACCCACTATACATAAGGGCTGTCCACCAAGAACTCCAAAAACAATTCCAGCCATTGCACTGGATAGAAGTACTTCGTTCACACCATAGGAATTATCAGTCCTATCAAACATATCTTGCGCAAAGGCTATTGCAGGTAGCAGGTTATTAAAGTAGGTGTCAACAATAGAGGGAATAACTCTGTAATTAAACGCATCTACCCAATCTGACTTGTAATACGGTATTCTGTCCTTCAAATCGAGCCATATGCCTATACCTAGCGTCGGGAATCGACGTCGGGATAACTTCTCGTGGCTCTCTTCATCACTTCTACTTTCTGATACCGATGATTCTCTGTCTAGCTCATCGTTTGTCCGTTCCAATGCTTGCGCACACTCGTCGGAGGCTGTACAACCGCGACTAACGGTAACTCGTGTGCTCTCATTCGACATGCCTTGCCAGCGCTATTACTACTTTTTGGATGATAAAGGATATGAGTATGATTATTGCGATATGCTTACTTTTACGCCACGAGTGATCTAAAAATTACTTCAGTGATGTATTTTCCCCGCTAAACGAAAAAAGTTTGAAGTAAGCTAAGGCTACAGGGAGAAGAACAGTTGTTCATGTAATGTCGAGTGGCAACGCAAGAGTGGCTGTCTACAAGTGCGGTCAAAATGTGGAAAGCTCTAAAGCACTAGCTATTACTCTTCTGTTTTTTTTTTTTTTTTCATTCTTCTTTCGTTTTTTAACAACGAGGACAAAAAAGAGAAATCTACTACTACCGTTAGTGTTACTAGAAACTTTGTTATAGTTAATTAATGCTGTTTGTCTATATATAAATATAGATATAGATATACATGTACTGGTTTATCTATGTTATGCCTGAGGTATGTGTGGTATCTATCCCTACCAGTTGGTAACTTCTTCGGCCTCACCAAAGACAGACGTCTTCGTTTCATCGTTACCAACGTCACCTCCCCAAGCTCTTGGAGCGGCATCGGTAATGGCCTTGCAGTTGGTTTTTAAAAATTGTACTATCAGTTTGTTTATCAGCTTAAACTCCAATAGGAAGGCATCGTGGCCTTCGGGAGATTCAATTTTTTCTAATTGCGACTTCGGTATGTGCTCAGCCAAAAATTCTTGTTCTGAATATGTGAACAGTCCATCAGATTGGATACCGATGATCAGGGATGGTTGTTGGATGGTAGAAAGGACCTCAGTGATGTCATCTACTCTGTCTCTTGCCAAATCGTGCGTATCCAGTTTACGTGTGATGGCAATGTAACAATTGGCGTCGAACCTATTGATGAACTTTGTGCCCTGGTACCTCAAGTAACTTTGTGCAGAAAAATACGTCTGCGCAGGCTTTATGTCCTTCACTTCACCCGTTACAGAACTTACCGAAGTCATCGATGTTGAAGAATTCAATGAATCCGAAGAAGATGCGGTGGACACCACGCTTTGACGTTTTTGCCCAGAAATGCCAGCGATGGCAGTGCTGGCTTTTGTTTTATACCCATCATTGTGGATTTGTAGGGAGTGTTCGCTGACAGTAGATGGTTTGCGTGTCTCCTCCCTTTGAGCTTTTTGTTGTTGTGCTATTGAAGGAGATCTTCTGGAGAATTTGTTCTCGAAACTGTTTCTTGTCCTGTACGTCAACAATGCAGACATACGTGCAGCCGATAGTCCGGCCACAGGTTGCTCCTCTACCGGATAGTACCCGTCCAAGTAGTTGGGATCTGAGTAAATCGATTGTCTTTGAGCCTCAGACCACGATATGCACCAGGCAGAATGTCTTGCTGATGTCGCCAGAGCAACCATATTCTTCACATATTCCTTACCATACATGGCAGCCCATTCCAAACTCAGCATCCCCCCCATAGAGCCACCAATAACACAGGCTATTGACTTTACTCCCAGAGAATCCAGAACAATTCTGTGAGCTCTAACGTCATCGCGCACAGTACATAATGGGAATTCGGGTCCATATCTAACGCCCGTCTCCTCATTTATCGTTAATGGCGAAAAAGACCCATATGGAGAGCCCATAGAGTTTAAACATATGATAAAAAACCTTGATGGGTCGAATGCTAAGTCGTTACCCAGAAGAGGGCCCCACCAGTCAGCAACATCTGCGGACCCAGTCAAGGCATGACAAATTACCAGAACATTATCACCAGCTTCATTCAGTGTACCCCACGTCTTATAAGCAATAGGGAAATTATTTATGACCACGCCAGACTCAAGCACTAGTTCCGGAACTTGAACAATCCTCTGCCCTTGAACTAGTTTGAGCAATGGGTTAGTTTCCTTAATCTCCTCAATGTCCAGCTCTTGGAGCGTTTTCGATTTTAAAGTATGCGACATTCCTTTTATACTACGTTTTTTTCTTTCTTTTCTATTATTCCAAATAAAGAGAAACTTTAGACGGACCCTGTGACTAAAAAAATTATCGAAGACTTGACTGTTCTAGAGTTACTTTTGTTTATTAAAAGCAAGAAATATCCGTGAACAAGATAGCAGGTAGGTTGTACAACGAAGCGGAAGCTCATCTATTGGACGCAGCTGTATTTTGAATATATATATATATGTAATGTGTATATTTGTGGGTGTGTGCCAAATCCAAACGATTAACATGACTTAGTTTACTATCAAATGAGTGCATCCACAATTTTTTGCAGGCAATGTGTGGCGCCTTCCGCAGTGAGGCGCATCACGTGAAAATACGTCAATGTGGGGAGCCACTAACAATAGCAAGAAATAAGTACAAGTAATAGCATAACCTTGACAAACTGAACTAATGTAAGCGTTTTTCATGACTAGTGCTTTGAAGTGCAATTTATACTGCTCAGAGGCTCATTCGATTGTGTGTTTTTAGCAACTTTATGAAGAGAGTGAAAAGAAATATCACGTGATTATTAGTAGTCTGCGATTTTTTTTTTTTCAGTTTTTTTTTTCCCACTAATACTGGCAGAGAGCGTAAAGGGGGCAATATATGGCACATCTTTACTGGCTGTCCATAATAGGCAAGTGTCATATGCCCTAACAGAAAAAAAGTTAAAAATTGCCCGGAGAAAATACAAGAATCTGTCTAAATGTATATTTACGGATGAGACACTACTTATATAGTTTAGTTATTATCATGAAGTATTATTACAATCGTGCCCAGAAAGTGAGATGAAAAACTGGGATACGGAAGCCTGGCGCTTGTTTCTTTTCTTAATTGTCTCTCTTTTTGTAAAATTACAACCAGTCGGTCGAGTTACTGGGCATATGGGTTCTTCGTAGTTGCAGATGGCATGAACTGTGAGAATCCGTCCTTCTTTTGTGGACGGGCTTGGGAGTTTTGCAATTGTGGTGCCGGCGGACGATAGTAACCAGCACTACCGTTTTGAGGCTGGTTCAGGTTAGGGGGCGGACGGTAGTGTGCGGATGGTGAGTTAGGTGTAGGCCATGGCTGCTGAGGCCTAGTATTGTAGTTGACGTTAGCTGGCTGAAATGGTGGTGCTGCCCCAGCATATCCGCCAGGAGAGCCCATGTGCGTATTCATCGCATAAGGTTGGTACGGGCGATTGGGCTGCTGCGGGATAGGCATGGGCACCTGCTGCGGGTGATATTGCGCTTGCATGTTTGGCCTGTTCCCCGTTGAGTATGGGTTTCCGGGGAGATGATATGCTTGTGGTTGTGTATCTGAGGGATGAGGACGTTGGTAAATATTTGAAGGCGAGGGGCGGTTATTCCATCCCTGATTGTATGGACCTGGTGGCGCTCTCGTCTTTGGATTCCTGGGCGAACCCATTGCCGAGTTGTTTGCACCATACATTTTGTTAGGACTATTAATGTTTGCTGGCTGCACGTAGGAGGAAATCTGCTGGCCTGATGGGACTGGCTGGCCCCTCTGAGGGGTAATGCTACGATCAGTTTTGCTGTGGGTGTGAGTGGTATTCAACCTTGTGCCAGGTTTCGCGTATGGGTTACCTATTTCCAGCGGGTTGGAGGGTTTCTCGGGAGACCGCTTTGGCACTTCATGTCGTGATCTGTGTTCCGTTATGTATTGTCTCTCGATATCGTCATCGGGGGTTATGCCCAATCCAGTTGATTGAAAGGCCGCAGGGACCTTAGCTAAGGGTGTTCTATCATCCTTGTTGTAGTCTCTTTCTTCAGCACGCAATTGGTCTTGTGCCATAAAATCTGGGTCGAACAGGTTCATATCGTCCTCGTCGTTATTGTTACCAAAATCCACTTGTGAATATGACCCGTTTATTCTGTCCGAATCGGAGTTTGAATTTATACTTTCCATGCCTAGTTCATTAATTCTTTGGGTTAAACTATTTAATTCTTGTAAAACGGCATGTTCTTCCTCATTGCCATTAGAAAAGTCACTTGGTGTAAAGGATTTTCTTGAATTGTAGTTGCTCTCTGAATGAACTGACGCCCGTTGAAAACGAAGGTAAGTTTCATCAGAAGATCCGTTAAGACCCTCAGTGTGACCAAAGGGACCATTGGAGTATTTTTCGTAGATTGCAGACAAATCTGATTCCACAGAGAGCTTCTTCTCATTAGAGCATTTAGAATCCACAGACAACAGATTTTTGTCTGTCATGAACTTGTCAAAATTGGACTCGGGAATTTCTAACTTCATATTCCGGACCTTTTCCAAACTTTCGTCCACGTTCTTACCACAAGAGGTTTCTCCTCTTTCAAATTTCTCAGGAGTGGTCGCTTTCCTGTCGTTATTATTGTAAGGAACTGTCCTCGACTTGGCTCTGTCTGATGGTGAATCGTTTACAGATGACGCAAACGGCTTGGGATGTCTTTGCTTCGCATAAGGTGAACCTTCTGTCACTCTTGTTCTGAAGGATGCATCAGTAGGTGTGTGGACTTTGTGTGGACTTTCAGATATCACTAGTGGAGGACTTTTACGTTTAATAGATGGACTATCAGAGTTATTAAGGTCCTGTTCAGAAGAAGATGACAATTTTACACGCTCTCTCTTTGGCAAACTGTTCTTCGAGCTGTTATTCGAAGAAGATTTAGACCCGTAAGAAAGTTTCGGTGATAAAACACCATCGGCCCTTTCAAATAAGTCTGCTGAACCAAGGAAAGGAGAAGGTAGAGGAGAAGTAATATTGGAAGTAGAATTACACCCACAGTAGCCTTGTGCTATTTTCCTTTGTAAAATATCACTGATATGTTCCTTCCATTCGTTATTCGACCAGTGTAAGCTTGATACAGAATTAGTCAATGGAAGTAAATCCTCCACTTCCAAGTAGTATATATGTGGCAAAACTGGCAAACCAAACAAAAGTGAATGTGGGTCGTTCTTGCTTGACAATAATTTCTCTGGTCTTCCATATAGTTTAAAAGTATCCATAGCCGGTATTAAAAACCTTATTATAGTGTCATAACTTGGTACAGCTTGATGCTTCTCGGGCATAATAAAGACATCCTTTTCCTGAGCAGACTCCTTTTTTTCAAATTTCACAGAACCTACGACTTTAATGATTGTAGAGGAATCTATTAGTTTAGGGGAGGACGGGTAAACAGCATAAAGCGCCTTTGCCTCTACAATAGTAGCCATTGCATGGTTTTTCTTCACTTTCTTGTCATTTTCATAAAGATTTATTTCACCAAAATGACCCTTTTTCTTACTGCTAGATTGAGAGATTACCGCATAGCAGCGCTTCCACGGCATACCTGCTCCGAATCTGACGCTGACCCAATCCTTGTAATCATATTTTCTATTCGTAAGGAGAATTCTGATATCACCTAATTTTGCGCCTCTACTTGAAATAAATGCGCCTGTGTAAGCCTCTTGTAACGAAGAACATTCGTATAAACATAATCGTATAGCAGAATTCCATGCGTTGAAAGACTCTTTGTTACCGAATTGTAAGAAATATCGGTTTTTCAGCGTAGTAGAAACCACCAATGCATTAGTGAGGTTTTTTCCACACTCCATTACGATATTATCGGAGTTATCCAAAGTTCTTAGTGTAGCATCTGTCAAATTGATATAAGTGGGTTTGGAAGCAACTTCCTTCAGTTTCTTTTCAGAGACCGGACAAGACGGATCAGTGAATTCTGCTAGTTCCTTGGCGTCCCAAAGGGCTAGTTGAGTACCCAACAGTACCCCATATACGTCCTTCCATTTCCTTGCTGCATGAGTGCCATTGTTGTTAAGGTCTTGTAAAATCAAAAACACGCCTTCATGATATCTTCTATGTGTATGTGCATTTAGCAGTGTTAGAATAGGCACCAACTCAGGTGAAACTGGTGAACTTTCCATGGGAGAAGTTGGTGATGAGTCGTTAAGTTTCTTTTTTGATGTTACATTTACTTTTAGTCGTGAACCGAAGTCACCGCCAAAATTCGATGGACTCATTAATCCAGGGTTAGAGGCGAGGGAATCAACTACCTTGTTGTCACCTGAAAAAATTCGCATAAGAGCTGAATTTGCCAAGTAACGTGTTCTTTGTGTGGGGAAACCGAAGTGACAAACGTAATATCGCCTGTCAAAGTTTATAAAAAAAGGATGTTGCAACTAACAATACAAAAGGTAATATCTTTTATTGTATAAGCTAACTGAAAAGTGATCTTATTAACTATACGAATATATGAATACTGTTACTGCGATGATGTATCATTACCCACCATTGCAAGGTGCAATGATTTGACGATAAGGTTTCCGATTCTCTTTGCGTGTTTTTCCTCCGCGAATTTCAAATTCAACGCGAAATGATTCGAACGAGCCTCTTTTTGGTCATCATTATTAAATAGAGTTATGACGGAAAAAGTCTATCAACTAATTAATCAGTCAAAGGTGGCTTTGCGAAGACGTAATCGGAGAATTACCAGAGCTATGGGCAATTGTACGAGCCACACCGCAAGAATGACCAAGGCTACCGTGAGTTCTCCCAGAGTTATACGGTGGTAAGCTCGGAGAATTTTTAAAAGTCCTTCTCTCATATCATTCACAAGGTTCTCCAGTAAGTTTTCTGTGGCGGCAGAAGTGGAGCTTGCAGTGGGTATAGTGCTGTTGTCGGTTTGCTTTGCCAGAGCTTGCTTGATTTGTGTCCCATTAATTCTCGGGATATGCAGCTGAGCCTTGTCGTGAATCCACGTCATTGCCTTCTCTATTGTGTAGAGCTTATTTTCAATGGCACATCCGACCACGGTTTTCATTGGGTTATATAGCAGTGTTCCATTGAATACATCTGCTAAAGTTGTGTCTATATCAGAGATCATGGTGGCCACTGTATTGTTCACAGAAAGTGTTGTCGTGTTTATCCACCCGAATACTTCCTGATTGATATTGGTCTCCGTAGTATTTATATATTTATTAGTCTGAACGCTCCAAAGGCTCATTTGGTTCTCTATATCGACGGCAGTGCTAGACTTCAGCAAATTTTGAACGCCGTCACCATCATTAGAAGTCAATGAATGGCTTATCTTGTGTTTTAACAGTGCTATCATGACAAATTGGCATATGCACACTAAAATTCCCAAAAGTCCAATTCCAAGAACACACAGTGCTCTTTCGGAGGTCATATAAGCCACTACCCATTCTATTTTTTGTTTAGTCTTTGGGTCAATGTTCTCTGGTGATTTTCCAAAGGTAACAAGATTTGTCATCCAGCCTGCTATTCTTGTGTTCCATGTTTGAAAGCACTGCTGATAGCTTGCAATGACATCATATTGGCCATTTTGTATAGGAGGATCTCTAAATGGATCTTTCAATTCGTGCGTGTTTTCACTGGAAAAGGACGTATACGAATCTTGCCTGCTCAGCATGTAATGGTCTCTCATTCCGCAAAGGCGCCTCCAGAGCTTGATTTCATTCCATGCAACGGGCGCCATCGCACCAACAGCGAAGCATATCAATACGGTAATGCACACTACGGTGGCTATTTTCAGGACATGTCCCAAGATGGAATAAAAGGCCAAAATTTCTGATTGATTGGATGAGCAAATCCCAGTACTGTTGTCAAGGGACACGGGAGGTACGTACAAAACGGAGGTATCTCCGATTATATTGCTGGCATTCACGGCCTTGATATTCTTCCGAACTTCATTGAAGGGAACCGAGATCAGGTTCTTGGTTGTATTCTTAACCTGGGCAAAGTCCGGCGTCTTTGCCGATAACTCTTCAAGCTTATCGTTGATTGAGGAAGGAATGTATAAATTGTGAAGCGCAGATATGGTTAAGTTGACGCTTTTGATTGACGACGTCATGTTACTGTCATCGTCATCACCTGTGAAAAAATTCTCTACTTTGGATGCGGCCTTGATCACTTTATTGATTATTTTGGAGATGTCATTCAAGCCCGTATCCAATTCATTAGCCACACTTGAAACTGTATCATTGACTAAGCTAATCAGTTTTTCTGTAGTGTTAGTAGCAACGTCCACGGTACCATCAACGGCACTAACAATCAAACAGGCATAAGTGCCCAAATACAGGTCAATGGCAAAGTTTACCAGCCCCTCGCTCGCATATACTATAAGTGATAACGTCTCTAGCGTAGCTTTAACAGTCTCCTCCATACCCTTCTCGATAAGATAATTCCCCATGATACCTAAATAGTGCGGCGTGTTGTCTGTCATCTTGGAGTATAGTGAATCAATACTGTAACAATTGGACAAAATATACGTTTCCGAGACTTCTATCGCATGTTGTATGGATTTGGAGAAAAACAGAAGCTTCAGCATTGCTAGCAGCAAAACCAAAGTATACTTATTTAGCCATATTTGAGAGAGCCTGTCACCCAATTGCAAATAGCATTTAAAACCGCTCATATCATCAACGTTCACAAATTCGAAAGGGAATCATCCTAACCAAATATTTCGGGATTATCTTAAGGACTTATGTTGGTCACATTCGTCATATATATATATACCTCTTGCCAGCAACAGGCCAGTTATAAGTTAAAATTAATATGTGACGCACTTTTGAAACAGTATTGAAACAGTATTGAAGCATATGTATTACCCGGACTCTGCATGCTCTGTCGTTCATTTTATTTTCACCTAAACGAAAATCCCGTGAAAAAAATTTATATCGCCTTTCGCTCTTTTGTATGTAGGCATCATCGGAAATTTGCATTGTGTGAAGGTTGTGCATATAAAGGGTTTTGCATAACGGACGTTTTTCACGTACTCCGTCTGAGCATCAAGTGAGGCTTGAGTTTACGTTTGTTTTTAATAATCAGTTTTCATTCTACTATTTTCTTGCGCAATTGCTTATCAGATAGACCTTGTAAACAGCATAGGAGTAAAGACAAATTCGGTGTAGAGAATAAAAGGATGGTATCAGCTTTGAATCCCAGAACTACAGAGTTTGAATTTGGTGGGCTGATTGGTGCCTTAGGCATCAGCATAGGGCTGCCTGTTTTCACTATCATCTTGAATCAAATGATAAGGCCCGATTATTTTATTAAGGGATTTTTCCAGAATTTCGATATAGTTGAGCTTTGGAACGGTATCAAGCCATTGCGCTACTATCTGGGCAATCGTGAATTATGGACTGTCTATTGCCTGTGGTATGGAATACTGGCAGTTTTGGACGTCATTTTACCGGGCAGAGTCATGAAGGGTGTTCAGTTAAGGGATGGTTCGAAGCTTTCGTATAAGATCAATGGAATTGCCATGTCTACAACTTTGGTCTTAGTTTTGGCTATCAGATGGAAATTGACTGATGGACAATTGCCTGAATTGCAATATCTGTATGAAAATCACGTTAGTTTATGCATAATATCTATTTTGTTTTCGTTCTTTTTGGCGACGTACTGCTATGTTGCCAGCTTCATACCATTGATCTTCAAGAAAAATGGTAACGGCAAAAGGGAAAAGATCTTAGCACTAGGTGGAAATTCAGGAAACATCATTTACGATTGGTTTATTGGTAGAGAACTGAACCCTCGTCTCGGCCCATTAGATATCAAGATGTTTTCAGAGTTGAGACCCGGCATGTTGTTATGGTTACTGATCAATCTTTCCTGTCTGCATCACCATTACCTGAAGACTGGTAAAATCAACGATGCATTGGTCTTGGTTAATTTCTTGCAAGGATTTTACATTTTCGATGGAGTACTAAACGAGGAAGGTGTATTAACCATGATGGATATCACTACAGATGGGTTTGGTTTCATGCTAGCGTTTGGTGACTTAAGTTTAGTTCCATTTACCTACTCATTACAAGCGCGTTACTTGAGTGTTTCCCCTGTGGAATTGGGATGGGTGAAAGTTGTCGGTATATTAGCCATAATGTTTTTGGGTTTCCACATCTTCCACTCGGCAAATAAGCAAAAATCTGAGTTTAGACAAGGTAAATTAGAAAATCTAAAAAGTATTCAGACAAAGCGTGGTACAAAGTTATTATGTGACGGGTGGTGGGCTAAATCACAGCATATCAATTACTTTGGCGATTGGCTGATTTCATTAAGTTGGTGTTTGGCCACCTGGTTCCAAACTCCCTTGACATATTACTACTCGTTGTACTTCGCCACGTTGTTATTACACCGTCAACAACGTGATGAGCACAAGTGCCGCCTGAAATATGGCGAAAATTGGGAAGAATACGAAAGAAAAGTTCCTTACAAGATCATTCCATATGTTTATTAAGTTTTTCTACCACTGCTATTTTCTTCATTATCTATGTATGTGTGTATACATGTTATGTATTGGGTGAGTATGAGGAAGAAGAAGAATAACAATTGAAAACGCTGGAAAAATTAAAAGGGGCGGTGGTCTATCTATGCAACGCTCCCCTTTTCGTTACATGAACACATCAAACTTGTATATCCTTTGAGTGTTCTTTAATCAAGTCATCTTGGTATTTTAGTAGCGTTTCCACTACTTTAGGGACAAATTCAGACCTAACCAATCCATCAAAAGCATCAAACCCTTGCGACAAAATCGGAATATCAGACTCGTCATGCATAAACTCTGGAATTTCTAGTTTCCCGTCCGCAAGTATGCCGTCATCATCCTCGTCGTCCTTATTAGTATCCAAATTTGTCACTTTGACGTTCATCGACAACTGTAAGTCAAAGTAGCAAATCGGCTTGCCCTTCCTTTGAGATACGTTGGAGTCACCGGTGATGCTACTCACCTGGGTTAACTCAATTTTGCTCTTCCCATCAGAGGAAACAGTGGACAAACTCGTTAATTTACCGTTCAAGTAGTCCTTAGACCAAGGTAAGGTGTTTTTATCCACCCAATGCCAGTTATTTGGATTCAAGACAACCATATTTTATCGTAAATGTGTTGTAACTTTCCGATCGTTTCAAACTTTAGTAGTAGTTTGATGATTTTGTCCAAAAAGTATTTGCTTAAATTTCAGCTTTTTTCTTCTTCATATGTATTTCTTTTTTTCCTCGCTTTCTCTGCCCACTTTTTTCTTCTGTCTTCTAGAAAAATAGGCCTGCGCGGGTAATTTTGTCTACTTTTGCCTCTTCTTCGAGACAATTGGCACTGTAGTTTTCAACAGCTTGACAGATGTGGGCCGATACTTGATAGCATTTAACCAGGGAAACTGAAGCAGATCAACGTTCTTCTGGATCTGCGATACGAATTTCTTGTCGACCCTATCGTCGCACCGCAGCAGCAGCATTCCATATTTAGAAACCGACTTGAAGGTATCCATGGCACTCTTGGGCAACTGCACCAGTTTAACCGTCATGGGCGCCATATAGCATAATAGCGGGATTTGCTGCAAGAGCACAAGCGGTACATCAGGGTCCTTATTGCACACAAATAGACATACTGGGTCGCTGTTTCCGTGAGCGCCGCTCAAATACTGCACAATTTCATTGAAATCTGTATACAGCTCCCAAGGGTAGTTCTCCTTCGATTGAATGTGAATCAACTTATTTATGATAGAGGATTGCAGCAGCTGCCAAATCAATGGCTGATCATGCACGCGCGGCCACATATGTGCTTCGTTTGTGAACGGATTGTCTAGCACGGGCTTATACACCTGCCTTCTTTTAGCTATTTTCTTGTCTAGAGATTTTAACGACCCGGACATGCTACTTACCGTCTTGATTTCCTCACCTTCCTTCTTGTTACAGTCCTCATCTCTATATCACTCATAATCTGAAAAATTTCACTTAAGCACGCAAATGCTATTTTTTACTTATTGCCCGCACGAGAAAATCAGAGAAAATTGAACTATGAGAACGGTATAGATCAGGGAATACATATCTGAGAACAACATCAAATATCCGCCCTGGCAATAGGATGTGCATAATTGCAGTTAAAGAGTGCATCACATTTCCCCCGATTTTTGTTCTACTGAAAGTATGAACCCTGCTGTCGCGTTGGCCAGAACAGCCAGCTAGACCAATGCACCTTTATCACGTGACTATTACCGGGTAAAGTTACGGACATTTCGCGTTTTTTCCTGTTTTTTTTTTTTTTCGCGGTGCGGTGTTTTGTGGGAATGTGTTTGTTTACGGACTGTTTCGACATTAAGCAGAATGTTTCAACAGTGAGCCATTCTTGATTTGGTCATCTGGGCCCTATCTCCTTTTACTATGAATTTGCATATGTTTGTATGTTGTGATCTAGCACTTCTCCCAGAAGTGCATTTACAGCAGGTTTTTTGTTTCGTTTTATAACACTCTGTTTCGGTCTTTCTTTTTAAGATTGTCAGGGAAAAGAGTTCCAGCGACTGCTTTATACCTGTCCTCCGTCCTTCGAAGAAATAAAGAGGAGAAACCCTCAACGTAAAACATATAAGCAGTTTTCAAATCATCCACTCGCTTTTTCAATTCTTTACTATTGCTCAGCACGACCAACTATAGCTCAAAGCGTGGCTAGCCTTTGATTTACCATTATTGCTCTTTTTTTACTTTCATTTCTACCTTCGTTTTTCGCCAAAAGAAAACAAATCTAGTGAAAACAAACATTGCTGTTCGGTTATAGGACACGCTTTTTTGTATTTTTACAGACTTTCTGGTTTCTAATTGTTTCTTCTTTGAATTTCTTTTTGACCAACAGCATTATAGAAGTGGAATATGCAGCTAGATCTCATACACAAGTCCTTCATCTTAGTGTGGCTCATATATATACGAGCCGCGTTGGCTGACCAATTCACATATAAAGCTTGCTATTCAGCTAGTGATATACGAAAATTGGGGTTGACTTACAAGGGTGTTTACGAGTATCAATCAGTTTCCTACTGTCAAAATGAATGCCCTGGTCAGGCTGTCGTTGCTCTTTTCAACGGTACAGGTTGCTACTGTGGTGGTTCCGTAGCTCAGTTACAGTCTTTGACGCAGGTAGATTCGAGCAAATGTGATGTTTCGTGTGCTGGCTGGCCCTACCAAAATTGTGGTGGTTCTTCTGCCATGAACGTTTATATCAATAACGCTGCTTCTACCGCGGACTCAACTTCATCTACTGCTACCTCAACATCGACAACATCTTCATCAAGCACAAGTGTTAGTTCAAAAACGTCCACGAAATTGGACACGAAAACTTCAACTAGTTCTTCTACGCACTCATCCTCTTCCTCGTCTACAACCTCCACTACCACTTCCTCTTCAGAGACAACTACTTCCTCCTCTTCTTCATCCTCTTCCTCTTCTACGTCTACTACTTCTACTACTTCTACTACCTCTAGTACTACTTCTACTTCTTCTTCTCCTTCCACCACTTCCTCTAGCACTTCTGCCTCTTCCAGTTCAGAAACGTCCTCTACGCCGGCAACTTCTTCATCCACCACATCGACCTCATCCTCAACTTCGACAGCAACGGTCACTTCTACCCCCTCATCGACTTCAACAGGTACTTCCACGCATTACACTACCCGTGTGGTGACGCAGTCCGTGGTTTCTCAAGCTAACCAACAAGCAAGCACGATCTTTATCACCAGGACCTCTGTTTATGCAACAGTATCGTCTACGTCCTCCTCTACTAGTTCTCTCTTAAACGGGAAATCGAGCTCGTCCAAGAGCAAAGGCTTGAGTGGTGGCGCCATCGCAGGTGTCGTAGTAGGTGTGGTTTGTGGTACAGTTGGCTTGTTGGCTCTGGCGTTATTCTTTTTCGTATGGAAAAAACGTCGCCAATCTTCTCAGCATGTGGACTTGGAAGAGACAAAGCAGTACCAGCCGTACTCACTGGGTGATGCTGACGCTAACCCTGTTATTCCACCGTCTGCTTCGAGCACTAACTGGCACATACCCTCTAGGAATAATACAGCATTGTCCAAGAATACAGCGTCTACTTTTGCCACTTATGATCTGCCGACAAGGGCGCCGGGCGGCAGAGATTCTATTATTACTGGTGATGCACATAATATCAGCAAAAGAAGTCACTTTCCCTCGGTGGTGTACGAGGAGCCTCCTTCGATCTATAACGGGAACCAAAGGTTCAGTGCTACTTCGCTGCCCGATATGATGGAAGAAAGACAACTACACATTGTCAACCCCGATAATGTGAGTTCAAATATTAGGAGTAATGTCTCAGATGGTGATGATGATTACGATGATGCAAAGGATTCCAATAATAGTTCTTTGCGCTGACTAGGTTTAGATACCAACACTACATATTCATATCAAAGACTTATTCATCCTTTCATATTTCTTTCCTTCATTTTCCCTTTGTATGTATAATATTATTAAAGCCGACGATTATTGCACGAAAGAAAAAAATAAAGATAAAGTGAACAGTACCGACCATATCAATATTGATTTATCATGTTAAAAAGTTAAATATATGTATAGTTTATCAAAATGAATGTACACATTTTCTATTCTTCACAAATCTGAGGCAATGGGGTCTGTCTCAAATCACCATCAGGCATGTTTACCGTAGAATAAAAATAATATGCTTCCAATCGGATTTGAACCGATGATCTCCACATTACTAGTGTGGCGCCTTACCAACTTGGCCATAGAAGCTGAGAACTTGAGAAAACCGAATAAATAAGTGCTATTTAACAAAATGAGTATGGAAATCCTAATCTTCTTACTTTAGTTAGTATAAGAATCTGTGTATATTTGGTGAATAATTTGATGATTGTTGGGATTCCATTGTTAATAAATACTATACTAGAAGTTCTCCTCGAGGACATATGATGTCGTTAGGACGTGATAAAAACCATTTCGTCCTTGGGAGATCACGGATGCATCGAGAAGTTTCCTAGCCAGTTATTGGGTTATTGTGCCGAAATTAACTTTAATCAATCATAAGAGAGAAACTAAATGGCGTCCCCCAATTATTCACACTTCTGCAAAACAACTTAATTACTTTTCGTTTTTCACAAAACAAACGCAGCTCATATTTTGGGTAGGGCATTCCAAGTATCCATTTTATTGTGCGTTCATCGGTTTCGGTGAACGTAGGACAATATGAGTTCCGATTATACCAAATACCGTAGCAAACTCCTGATTGCAATTAAACAATATATTTTGCGTATTCTGCGTCACAAGCAATGTTAGATAAGGTACCTTTATGTACTATACAAAGCTACTATTCACAGCTACTATCTTTATATCCGTTTTTCTATTTGGCAACCGTATAGTTTTCTTACCCGGCTGAAACTCCAGGTAGCTGCACTAAACGCAGTGCGTAAAATTAAAGCTCATGACCTTTAGAAGTTGATGAAAGCGGAAAGGCAAACAGGATTAAGAAATAGTTTTACAACCGTAATCGGTCGCAAACTAATAAATACTTTTGTTCCGTCCATGATGTTAACTAGCGTAGCTGGTAACGATATTTTTTTCCGAGGTTTATTCAAATCGCCGGTATTAGCATTTCAAAGTTATCGTTATGTTTCGATTTTGGGACAATTGAAACCGTCCGATGGTTCTACAAAGTCTTTCAAAAGACTTGGGCGTGGTCCTTCCAGCGGTTTAGGTAAGACATCAGGGCGTGGTCAAAAGGGTCAAAAGGCGCGTGGTAAAGTAAAATCGTGGTTTGAAGGTGGTCAAACTCCAATTTACAAGCTATTTCCTAAAATTGGATTTACCAACGTTGGCGCCAAACCATTAAAGGAATTAAACTTGAAACGCATTCAATGGTTTCATGATAAAAATAGGCTACATTTGCAACCAGGCGAGGTTTTAGACATGAATAAGATGAGAAAGCTTGGTCTGGTAACTGGTCCCATAAAGTACGGAGTTAAAATTCTAGCCAGCGGAAAGTTCCACTACAATCTACCGATTGCTTTGGAGGCTTCTAGAGCATCCGCTAAGGCTATTGCGGCTATTGAAAAAGCAGGAGGTAAGTTTACAGCTCGTTACTACACACCGTTGGGTCTAAGGGCACATCTCAACCCCCAGTGGTTTCTTGAGAAGAGGGGAAGAGTACCACTACAGGCTAGACCCACGAAAAGAAGGGATATTGATTTCTATAGTAAAGAAGAGAAAAGAGGTTACCTAGTAATGGAAAAAGATAAACTCTTACAAGATATCAAAGAAGCTCAAAATAAGGGTTCTAGACACTTTTTAAAACAGAATGTAAAAAAGAGCTCATTAGAAATAGAGCTAGAAGAACTGTCTCCAGAGAAGGATTGGGTGCCAGTTGTGTCTAATTCTAAAGTCATGAACATCAAGGCTTTGGACCACTAAAAAATTGTTAACCGTTTTATATATAGGTAATATTCTCACTTGTACATACCTTAAGATATTGTCTTGTTAATGATTCATTTGGTGTCCGAAATTATTCTATTTTTCAGTCAATTTATGACCAACTATCGAATAAGGTCCTGATTTTCAGAAATTTTTAACTTTTATTTTCTTTTTTGTGAATATACTTTAAGCAAACTCAAACATATTAAAAGATTGCATCTTGCTTTCTCGGGAGAAGTAAAGCAGTTAAAGGAAAAGAGAGAAACTACATTCTTCTTTTAAGCATTATTATAACAGGGTGAAATGGTCATTTAGTTAATAAGCACAAATACAAAAATAAACGACCCCAGTGAGGGTTGAACTCACGATCTTGCGATTAACAGTCGCACGCCTTAACCAACTTGGCCATGGAGTCTTATAATATATGATTTGTTGTATCTCAAAATGAGATACGTCAGTATGACGATTCCTTATCCTAAACGTTTCTAAAACACATATGTGTTGGAAATGGGTGAATTTTGAGAATTGGGCGAATTTTGAGAGAATTGTTTGGATAGACGATAGTGGATTTTTATTCCAACAGATTCCGGTAGTTACTATACATTGATGTGACGACTCATATTCCTCATATATGTACCTACCATATCATGATCAACTAATAGATCTTTAACACAGCTTCAGTATTGTCTGAGCTTCTCGTTTAACATTCCTTCTGCAATAGGCGCAATCACACTTAAACGTATACGAGGTGTACATTAATATACGATGTAAGCATTAGATTGTTACCATAGCAACGCATGTCACTATTAATTACTCTCGTTCCAACATTATCGGAAGAGGTTTGGTTTATTCCAACAATTAGAATCGCAGTAGTGATTACCCTTTTAAGTAATCGCTGTGTTTCGGTGGTGATATAGTCGCCATCACTTATTACCTCGTCATTACAGTTACACTATCCAACACATGGGCGGTTAGTGTAGTGGTTATCATCCCACCCTTCCAAGGTGGGGACACGGGTTCGATTCTCGTACCGCTCAAATTTTTTGATGACATTGCTTGTATTTTCAAGTATTATATCGACATTTTATTTTGTACTGTGAAGTCATAAAGCCCTAATCCATTCTGTTTATTACATTGTGTTCACTTGTTTTACTTAAGTACCAAAGATATGGGGGTAATACATTTTTTTACTGCAATTCTATATAAGGTCATCTTCCACTTCGCTGTCCTCATTCTTGTCACTTGTGCTTGAAGTGTTCTCATCTCCAGAAATGAAAGCAAGCAACTTTTGCCCATCAAAATAACGTCCGGTCATGATTTTGCAACATTGCAATGCAACTTTATTGTTCTTAAAGACGACCGTCGCTTCCCCCTTATTGGGAGATACAGATATACTGTCTACTTGACCTATCTCTTCACAGCCTTCCAAAAGATCTTCCTGAATATCATTTATATCATCATTTGTGTATGATTTGTAAATATTGAATACGTTGGCAAATATCACCGTTCGATCAGCTTTTGCTAGGCTTTCATCGTCATTGTAATCTATTACTTCCCCCTCCCCTTCAGACTTCGCTTTTTTTAGCTTCTTTATTGGAGGCTCAGGTCCGTTGAACTCCTTTAAATCATTTTCTTTCCCGTGCATATTGTCACCTTCCTTGTTTTGAAATTGGGCTCTTTCGACCCTGATCTGTTTTCCCAGGAAGATCGACTCGTTCATCATTTCGATTGCTAATGTAACACTTTCTTCCTTGGAATAAGTGATCAAAGCATCCCCTTTGAAAGCGCCTTTATCATTCACATATAGCTTGCAAAGGGGTTCCCCATCTCGATTGGTTCTTATCATTCCATACTTGCAAAACTGCTCAGTGAGTCCTTCTTTCGTCGTTTTGTCTGTGGGAAGACCAGAAATATATATTGAAGTATTTTTTGAGGCATTATTATATTCAAGCTCTCTTTTCTGAAGATTACTCTCTTTTAACTGTTTCCTTCTAAGCAATTCTTCTTTTTTCAATTTTTTCAAATGACCTTTCAATTCCAATTCATCAGCATCCATCGCTGTCAAACAGTAATGTTGGTAACGGAATACAGTGAAAAGTGTAGTGCGTTCAAGGGTCTGCAGCCTTTTACAATATGCCTGGTCAGACTAGTGCTTTTTTTTTTTGTTTTTTTTCTTCTTCTTCTTTCATCAGTTGCATAATGTCAACTTTTTTCTGCCCTGTTGTCCTGTTTCTTCCATTTCGTTTTCTCTTGTCAAACTATTATAGTATTTTTCTTTAAAAATTTTGTTTATACAAAGATTACATAATTTATTCTTCGTGTGGTGATGATCCGTCATATTCTATCCGTGATTTTTTTGGTTTATTATTGTTCTTGCTGTTCATGCCCTTATTTGCATGCACGCTTGCTAAAGCTGACGCATTTCTTTTAAGTAATACTATTGATAACAAAAGAAGGGATTAACTGAAATAAAATTTCACAGCTTACTGCATTAGACCATTCACCAGATCAGAGCATAATAAGCTGTCTTCACCTTTACCATGAACTTTCAAAGCAAGACCTTTCGAACTCTTGATCATCTTAATCTGTAGGGCTACTTTAGATCCAGTTAAAGCACTCTTACCAAATAATTTCAAGGTGTGGGAGTTTGAATCACTTGGAGCAAATTGGGTACTTTCCACCGGTAAGCAGCTACTGTTCAAAATAATCTTATCTACTACTTCTTGTATGGATAAATCTTCTTGAATGTTGAAAACAGCAACTTCTTCGCATGGCAACTCATCAAATGTAGCGGAGAAGTTACCAGTGAAAGAACTCTTAACATAATCACCAGCATTCAAGAAAATCGAGTCAATTTCATATTCATCTTGGAAACCTTCATCACCATCAAATGGCTCATTAGTGTCAGGGTTTATTTCTTTTGTAGTGAATGTTAAGTTGTTCAAGAAACCTTCCATTACAATTTCATCAAGTTTTTTGAATGCAACGTAACAAGCTGCTTCCTCGGATGGTAATAATCTGTCCACTTGTAGGGTGAATAGCTCTTCTAATTCAGCTTCATCAGAAATTTCAGGGGTACAGACTACAGAAACATTGTCTAGGGCAATATCCGTCAGAGTATTCGTAATATTAAATTGTAAAACAACATTGTCTTTGAAGAGATGTTTGACACCACGTACAACGAATTCTGCTTCTGGCTCAGTTAATGAGATAGCCCTAGAACTATTTACTAATTGACCAAATGGTTTAATTTGTTCAATGGATAGCAATTCGTCAGCGTACTTAGTAGCTAGTAGATCTTCTTGGTGGTCGTCCAAGTTTGGACCAGCAAATGAATTAGCGTCAGCTCTTTTTTCTGGAACACTCTCTGCCTCTGGTGTAGTATCCAAAGTGGTTTCAGACTTTTGATTGAAAATTTGTTCTTGCTTTCTCTTCAGATTTATTGCCTTCATTTCATCCTCAGTAAACTTACGAACTTGATTCACATCAAATGCAGTTGCAAATGAATCAGTATTTGAGGAAATGTAAGAACTTAATTTTGACTCTAATGATGGAATATCGTAAAAATATTTGGATTCGATTAGATTTTGTGCTATAACATCATCTTTATTCCTAGCCGAATCAATGAATTCTAGTGCAATGGTGGCTCTGTCTCTGACTTCATCGTCTTTATCATTAGCGATTCTCTTTAACAAACTTATGATTGACTCATATAAGGTAGGATCGTTCTTCGTCAAAGCAAACTTAGATAAAGCTACAACGGCAGCAGATCTAATAATAGAATTTTCCAACACCACTCTGTTATAAATATGTCTAACATATAATGATGGATTTGGGGCAGATGGACCTTCTTTACCCAAAAGATGTAGTATTCTCACTAGTATTTCGTTGAATTCACAATCCTCGATGAAATCACACAAGTTTTCTAAGGCGAGTTCTTTAGACTGTGGAACAAATGAAACAATATCGATTAATGCTTCGACAATACTGTTTTTAAATTTGAATCCACCTTCACTATTTTTCAAAACATCGATTAAGAAGTTCAAAATTGACTTCCATTCCTGTGGGAAGTTCAAAGACAACGTACGAACGGCGTCAATAATAATGATCTTAAAGTCATCACTGACATCATGGATAAAATTAGTAATAGTCGAAATCAGAGATGAAATATTTTTGGAAGTTCCTGTCTTCAATAAAGTGGTGATTGCATAAGTAGAAATGTTTCTATTAGAATCATTAATTAAAGATTCTAGTTCAGGATTACAAACAACAATCTTTTCTGGTGAAACCATGGATATTCTATTTAAGATTCTCAATGCAGCGAATCTAGAAGAAACACGAGGAACGGTCAGTAAGGACTGTAAAGCACTGATAGCTGCCGCATATAACTCGGGAGCCACTAAGCGGGAATTGCGAGTAGCGAAAGAAGTAATCAATTTCGCCGTTTCCAACTGAACAGATTCGAACTTGTTGGATAGCCAATCAGACAAAAGTGGCCTGAATTGACTAAATAATTGAGGATCCCTATAAATCAAATCGTTGACAATCTTGACCAATTCTACCTTGGCCAATTGATTTTTCATAGAATTGTTTTCAGAGAAATGTCTAACCAATTTTAGTAACGCCATTTTATCAGTTTTCTTCAGTTGATAAAGCAACCCAAGAGCATGATATTGAGAAATATAAGTGGAGTTTGGATAATATTCGCTATTACCGTGTTGATTTGGAAATTGTTTCAAATCCAAAACAGCTTCTTGAGTTTCATTGGTGAATCTTCTGATAGTGACTTCTGAAATGGGCAGCAAATGATAAGAAGTACATAATGCTGCTGAGGATATTGAAGGATGTCTACTTACCACGGCACTTTTTAATAACCTTTCAGCGGAAAAAGCAGTAGATTCATCCAAGACATAAGTCAGCGATCTAATAGCGTCAGGCTTAATCAAATCGGAACCGTTTTGAACGTCCTTCATGATTGAAGAGGTTGCCATCAACACATCCTCCGAAATGCCACTCAATTCCTTGATTGCCAAATAAACAGCCTGCCTTAAAGGATCGTTCTGGTGTTGAAATAATTTGGAGATAGAGAAAAATAATGCAGTTGCTTCATTCTGTGGGAAGGTTTCGCCCTGGGCCAAGAGTCTCAGCAAGCGAGAAATCAATAAACGACATCTCTTGGAATTGACAGGTGATTCGTTAAACGTGTTCATACAATCCTGATAAATGGTCATTTTATCAGGTAAATCGCCCGAGGTCGAGTTTTCAAACTTTTTGTAAGTATGTGCAGACATGTTGATTCGCTCTGTGATTTAGTATCGCTTCTTGGCTTTTGTCCTATCCGTATTTGTTTAGTTATTTTGTATTATACGTCGTTCTGTAATGTTTGCGGGCTCACCTGGATGAAGCTAAGAACAAAAAAACGGGTTTAGCAGAATAACTGAAGAAGTACGTTGGTAATGAGCACACACAATTCCTCCCTTGCACTTATTTGTAAAGAATTGTGTTCTCAACAATGCAACTCGTATCCAAAAAAACGCCTATGTATATTTCATTGATCTTGACGAAACCTTTAGATTTCGAAAAAAATAGAATCGTGGTTCGTGGCGTCGTAGTGAATGACACAAGGGGTACATTCCGGGTGATAGGATGAAAAATGGGTAATAGTAATAGTACAGAAGAACCTTCTGGCACTTAACTTAAACCATTCTGAAATATGAGTGGACTTTATACATTTCATGCATATAAATATAACTATACAAAATTAGGAGAGGTGAGGAAGTGAAACTAAAACAAAAAGGCAAGGTTAAAACAATACAGGAAAATAGAAAGAGAAAAACAGTAATATATCTATGGGGATGCATCATGAGGTTTCTTCGTTTAATGTCAGTAGCAATTGTGCCAGACATCTCTTGGACCCGACGTCGTCTCTTAGTACTTCCGTAAAAGTGTTATCTCTCAGTTTGGCAGGTAAGACTATTTTCAATAGCCTGCGTGCTTCGAGATCGTCGCTTAATCTTAAGTAGCATCTAATGATATGTTTCAGTAGTCGTCCCGGTGGTGTGCTCACGGTCAAGTGCTCAACCATATCTTTTAAGACATTAGTTACGGCGTAGAACCTTTCCAAGGTGGCACAGATGTATTGCAATCCAACGTCATCTAGTAGGATTTTCTGTAAAATGAAAATGGCGACTGTCTTGGAAAGCTCAGAAGAAGATTCCATGATCCTTAGGCATAACGGCACGATATCGGTTCTTAGCAAAAACGTTATTACGTCTTGTGAGTCATTTTTGACCAATGCGCCTATCACACCTAATGAAGTCAATCTCAAGTACTCAAAAGTTCTTTGCCTGGAGGTAGTATTTAGGAAGGGGAAAAGAAAGAGAGGAATATGGGCCTGTAAAAAGAGATGTTTTGTCTCTGGGTGAGATGCAACACACTGTAGAAGAACTAGAGCGTTGCATACACGATTTGATAGATTGTTAGAGAGCATCTGAGGTTGCAGCATGGGATATACGGAAATGATTTCGTTCAGTAATGAGGTCATTACACCAAAGGAAGACCAAAGCACAACGGCAAGGTCATCAAACTGTTCTCTTTTGCGACCTAATTCAAGCAGTGCTTGTTCCTTTTGAGGGCCGTAGGTCAATTGACAAATCCAGTGGTATACATTGGGATCATCTAGAGCATGCACTGCGCCTCTATTATTGACCATGTTGGGATTGTTTCGAGTTGCGTTAGCATCGTTACCGCCGTTATTGCCGTTATTGCCGTTGTTCTCGCCATTTTCATTGCTATTATTATTATTCGGAGTATTGCCCATTAGCATGGGGCCTCCACTTGGAATTTGTTGATTCATGCCTGGACCCATTGGAGTTGGAACCCCAGGCATGGACATAGATCCTGGATTATTAGTTGAAGGACCACCATCACCCATGTTCACGCCTGCTCCATTGCCATATATTGGCTTTTGAGCGGAAAACATATTAACTTATTCAGAGGATGTTCAGTTGCTGTCGTTGTTGCTTCAGGAACACAGTTTAATCTCGTCAAGATCAGCAGAAACACACACACTCGCAAATTTGTCAAAACTTGGGAGTTTTAAAAGATGAACGGTTTCTAACTTGCGTACTCTACGTCTTTGCAATCCCTTTACAATGTCTTCTATGCGTAAATTACTTTAAATTTGGATTTTGCCTCTTGCTGCTCGCAGCAAAATTCTCAGCATGTTGAGGTGTGTGGGTGGAGTTTTTCCTTTTCTGCTAGTAATACTTATGCAAGAATCTACGTCTAATGAGGTGCTCACGTTTTGCAATGATGATATAAATAGGGACAGTAATCTAATATAGACAAGTGGGCGTAATAGGGTTTTCTTCTCTCTCTTATGCATTCTGTAAGCATCTCGCTTTATGTGAGGAATAGTAGTAAAAGCGTATGATACAGGGAAATAATAGTACTTTTACAATAGTATTGCTACTTGCATTCCCAAAAACATTCAATAAATGCACTTGATTTCGAGCGTCTTTTGTTTATTTTTAAGTTTTGTTTGTTTTTTTTATTGTTTTGCTTCGTAGTTTCAATTTTAAACATTAATGTGTGCAAAAACTATAAGGCAATGGTATACGCAAGAAAAACTATAAGTAGCATATTTAGTCTACTCCGAGCCATATCGGAAAGAACAATGTCGCGTCTTGCAAAGGCTGTTAATACATAGAATAGGCCACTCCAGGCATGTAAATACATGCTTGATTGGATGAGCAACACTGAAATGGACCAGTGGCAACCTAACAGGCCTTCTGATCTATTTCACGCCCAGAAAAAAGGCGTACATTCTATGATTTACTTAACAGACCTATACAAGCACTGTCCTACATATTTCAAAAGATTTAATTTACATATCGATTCCGTTCAACGTAAACAGTTTGCTCATAATACAGTCACAGATGAGAAAAAAAAAAAAAAGAAAATAAAGGAAAATGGATCAGAAATTTGGGTATACTTAATGCTTCATAGGACACCTGAGTACTTGTGGCATCCATGTTCAGACTGGTGCACAGCTTTTTTCTCGTCATTTACCATTTTTCCTTGAATTCATGTTTAATTTTCATCTTCGTCACGTGTTAAGGTACTATTACGAAACAAAATGTTAACGCCTTTGATAAACTTATCAAAGTTACGAGACCGGTTCGCACTACGATACTTTGCTATTGCTTCATTTTTTCTATCATATGTAAAACATAAACCACTGAGAGAAAACTTCTGCATTTAAATCAAATATGTCCGCCTTTTATACTTTAAGAAGAAAAAATTTGTCTTTTTTCTTCCTCATATTGCAAGTATCACCCGAATGGAAGTTATAACGGCACAATCACTTAGGGCTTAACATACAATAACAAATACCATTTTTAATGTTGTGTTCAGTTGATTGTTATTATTATTAGGTATCCTTGATTATTTAAATTTATAATATATTATGTATCCGTTAATTATGCTCTATTAAAAATCTTTCTCCCACTAAGAGCCCCGTAAGGGCCATCTTGTTTACCACATTAAAACCCATGTTGACTCATGATCTGTTCCAGATCCCAACTTTGCCTGTTGACATTGTCGTTCCATTTCTCTACCGTCCTGACGTAATTCGTGTTAGCGACTGTGTTGTTCGCTATGTTGGTTACATCTTTTAGCCTTCTTAGATCATTACAACTGTCGACTAGAGTAGCAGAACTTAAATCGGATGCTATCGACACGTTTCTCTGTTTTTCGTAGAGTTTGAATCTGTTGTTTGATCTGATAGGACTCGTGCCAGCACAAGTCCTTCTGTTCATGGACATCATCATGTTAATTCTCTTCCTTTGGTCGCTGGATCTTGCCAAGTCTTGCTTGATGGGCTCTAATAGAGGCTGCAGATCTAGGATCAAATCTTCTGTGTTCACCCTGAGGTCCCAGTTCAACAGCTGTAACAACTGCCTTTCCATAAGGTTGATATCCTCTAGTGTAAAGAGACCATCGGTGTACCTAGCCCAGTGCTTGTTTAAAGGAGAAGAGTCATTGTGAAACTTAGCACTCAGTATCAAACAGGCCAAGAAAATGCGATGGATGGTCGAGGGGAGACCAGTAGCGTCCCTGGGCAGAATACGCTTTAATTTGTTCAAATAGCACGCAGCGGTGAGCAGAGTGGGAGTGTATACGTTGGTGTATCTGACCAATCTAGTGATAAAAGTCATTAGCGATGGCAGCCTTGTGAGGTGTTTCTCTCCTGGAGAACCGGGAGGCGTGGGGTAGTTGCTTGAAGGAACAACCCTCAATGTTGTGTCTGTTAAGAATTTTATTATGTCATCCGTTACTGGCGACTTGAGCAGAATATGAAGAGCCTTGCTGTATTCACACATTTTATTACTTTACTGTTATTTGTATAATTGATTGTTTTTGTTATTGTTTTTGTTCTTGACAATGGATGATTGCTGATGTACGCAATAGTAATTCCAAGACACAAGAGTTAAGGACAAGCTTATCAATCCCATTACCATGTAGGCCTATTGACCTTATATATGTTTTCCTATCGCTATATGGAAGCTACCATTCCTTTTATTCTCCATAATAACGCCAAAATCTGCCCACAGCCTTGTAGCCTCATTTGGCTCCCGACATTTCGAGTCGCTTTTGCGTCGCATGCCTCCGCGAAAAATTTCGCGCCGGACGCGATTTTTAACACGAAATTCTTGTTCGTGCCGCTGTTGCCCTTTTGGGAAATATTTCCCGATCTGGCATTCGCAGAACACTAGAGCCAGAGTTCTGCCATTCTTTACGTCCAAGAGGTTAAAGTACAGATCACGTAACGGAATGCTAGTTTCTGTAACAATTTGGCGATTCGCATTCTCAGTTGTTAGCTAGACGCCAATTGATTTACGGTTTCCGGTATGCAAATTGAAAATGCTTTCATCTATTTCTTTTATTTTTTTATTTTGCTCTGGGCGCTGTGTTATGTTGTTATATTGCACAATGCAGTTGTTCTGTACATATTGTATCTATACATATTTGCGTCGATTATACGTTGGATTTAACAGTTTCGTTCTCGAAGCTGGCCTTGATAGCGCCAATGACCGCGCTGCCCTGAATCTGGTCGTTGCCACCCTTGGATATCGAGTACTCTATATCGGCCAGTTTGGTAAGCAAATGCACTCTTGTTTCCTCATTTTGAAGTTCGTAGTCTTCCAGTATCTTCACTATGCCCTCGATTAGGTCGATCAACGCGAGACCCTTGGCACTGCGTACCTTATTAAGTGTGTAGTGGGCGGTACCCCAATCGTCCTCCAGTATCGACTTCAATACTGCCTTTAAGTCACTTGGTCTAGGTGCCCCACAGCATTCATAGATAACGTCGTCACTGATCTCATCCTCGTCGGGATTGTCTAAAGTAGCTTTGCAAGACTGCAAAACGTTTAACACACGTCTCATATCCCCATTAGAAAGTTCTATTAAGGCCTTCTCCGCATTCGGAGACAACTTCAGCTTCTCATGCACCAAGACGTTGGCTATCCGACGCTCAATGGCCTCCTGGGGCAAGGGCTGAAATCTGAATCTCGTGCACCTACTCAATAACGCAGGTGTAAGTTTATGCGCATAATTGGCCAATACACAGAACCGCGTATTCTTGGTGTACCGTTCTATAACTCTTCTCAACGCATTTTGTGCGGCATTGGTCATGGCATCTGCTTCATCCAGTATAATTAACTTGAACCCTTTAGAGAAGATTTGTCTTGTAGAGGCAAAGTCTTTAATTTGATTCCTCACCACATCAATACCTCTGTCATCGGATGCATTCAGCTCCAAAACCATGTTCGAGTAATTCTTACCATATATCTCACGTGCCAAAGCAACAATTGTAGAAGTTTTACCGGTACCTGGAGGCCCATAGAATAGAAGATGTGGCAATTTACCTTCATCTACAAATTTACGAACTGTGGTGATCACCTCATTTTGTCCGTACACTTCGTCCAACGTTTCGGGTCTGTATTTTTCAACCCATGGAAGGTTTTCTTTGCTCCTCTTCTCTGTACTTGTCGACATTCTTGTATGTCGGGCCTGTTCCTACACCTTTTATAAAATTATTCAAGCTTTGAAAAGATATTTATCCTGTGCTCTTTATAGCTTCTTTCCATTTCTTTCAAAATCGCGTACTGACCAAAAAAAAAAAAGATCAAAATTGAGAAGCCATACATAATATAATAATGATATAGTTTCGATGCCATCGGACCGCAATAGTAACTCTACAAGTAAACGTGTTGTTTTCTCAAGAACAGGTTACTGAAACTGAGCCATTGGTTGCGGAAAATTTCCCTAATAATTTCGACCGGCTGACGTACCGTTTTGGCTATTTCTCAAATACTTGACTGGCTTAACTGCCATACTGAATTGCAGTAAAACCCGTAACACTACAATTTCTGTCCAGCGGCAGTATTATTTCTAAGGATGATAGTGTGGCAAGCACTATTCGTGGTTTACTGCCTATTTACCACTTCTATTCACGGTTTATTCCAAGACTTCAATCCTTTCGCAAATAAGAATATTTCCTTAAAGTTTCCCAGCCTAAATAGATGGGAGAAAAACGTTATGGCTACTGGTCAACAAACAATCATCAATTCGGATAGCATTTATGAATGGACCCCGATCTTATCTAACATAACAGCGGGCAAAAAAGACAGTTTTGTATTTACCATTGACGCAGAAGCCTCCGGTTATGGGTTTGCTCCCACGTATGAAGTGTTAATGTTTATTAGCGGCAATATATGCCAAATGCCCATGAATAGATCAGATGTGGATTTAACAATATACTACTCTTTTAATGAAACGGTTTTAGAGAACCCAAATATAGGTCAAAGTGCAGTTTTTCAGGATGGCTACATCCAAGCATTAGCCATCAGTCCAGTGCAGTCTTCTAGCTCGAACGCTACCTCCACGTATTCAAATCTTTATGTGGTCGCTGAGCTAGTGAATTCCACTACGGAGCAACCTCTGTCCAGTTCCGACGCCTCTGAAAATTGGGAATATAGACTGAGTATCTCTGAGAACGATTTGGTTTTTCAGTGGGATGTAAGGCCTTGGGTAGAGGTCCTGGACACTGATATGAATTCTGCATTACTATCAACGGGGAATGTCACCGCAGACGCCAAAGTTTATCACAATTATTCAATATATGATCCATCCTTGTACGATCTGTATGTTTACTCGTACGAAGATTCTGTTCAACTAAACCAAAACTATAATTTATCTCTTTGTGCTGTGAAAAATGGACCATATTTAGTGTCTTCCCAAAATACATCAAATGCAACAGTTACGTCAAATAGTACAAATCCTTTAGAGCGTACTGACTTGGCGATTCAAAAAAAAATTACAGAATATGGTGGTAGCGTGACAGAAATGTTTTACGTGACAGGACTGAATGCCTCAACAACTTATGTAGCGTACCTGACAAAGAAAATCAGTAATGGTGATGGGTTGTCAAGTGTGGGCGGCATTTTATTTTCACATGTTTATTTTACCACAAGAAGTACCGATGTCTGCTCTTTGATCTTTGGTTTGGACTTCTGCAGTGACGTCGCTTACTCTGTTCCTACATCCTCATTTTCTGTGGGTAATAAAACTCTCATGGCGCAGACATATGACCACATTGCAGAGGCACTATATGCAAATTTTAGCAAAGCTCTACAGTTAATATCCTGTGACGCAGACAAAGACGCAAGATATTCTCCGGTCATGACTTGTGACGATTGTGCCGAAGCTTATCGTGATTGGGTATGTGCAGTATCAATTCCGAGATGCACCACGACGTCTTCCCAATACTACATCCACAGAGATAAAAGTCACAACCGTAATGATTATTTGAATAAATTTATTAAACCTTTGGATGACTATTACGAAATTCTACCTTGTATTGACATGTGCTATACATTAGTACGAAATTGCCCAAGCGATTTTCAATTTTCCTGTCCGAATGATCTTACTACGGAAGATCTTCTTTATCAAAGTTACAATTTCTATATGGACACTGACTACTCAACCTGTAATTATATAGGTAACTCATCCTTGATGGTAATTCATCCATTGGACGATACGTAGAAGAGACCGAACTATCACAAAAAAATTGAACGATTTAAATGCATAAGTACATCGATTTTTTTTAAATCATATATACACATAAAAAAATAGATAAAATGAGAGCGTAGTCTTCACAAGACCAAAAAAAAAAATGGTTCGAACTTCCTCTTTTTTACACCTGTTCGATTTTTCTTTTTAGTGTATTAGAATGTTCTTCGGCGTTAGCAGTTTCAATTGTTTCAGCCGTAGCCTCATCACCAGGTTGATCACTCGAAACTATACATTCCTTCACGTCCGCTGGTATTTCCTTTTCTGCTTTCTTTAGCTCTTCTATAACATCAACAGTTGCTCCCTCGTCTAGAACCTTCTCCAGTACCTTACTCCACACCTTCTCGTCTCTTTCAGTAAAATCCGTTAATTGGAACACATTATTTTTTTCAAGAGACCAGTCCTGCTGTTGCAAACGTATCAATTTCACCATATAACATGAGCTCCTCATAGATTTACCGATGTCGCTCACTAAGGACCTTATGTATGTTCCAGAAGACACATTAGCTTTGAAGTGCAATTTTGGAGCCCTATAAGAATCTCCTTCTTTTTGGATTTCTTGCTCTTCTTGTTCACTCAGCGGAAATGGTTCTTCTACCTTTGCCACCTCAGAATCAAGGCCGTGCTTCTCTGTATATTCTTTTGAAAAGTATAAAACATCGTTTAGCATGTTTGCATTCAAATTTTTCACGGTATCAACAGCTTCTTCTGTAGTGGGCCTCAATAAGGGATAGTCATGATCACGTTTAAGAGAGTCTGAAAACACCTTCAAGTCATAAATAGTAACTTGTCTGGGCTCAATGGCTCTAGGTAAAGGCTTTCCTTCTCGAGCATATTCATGCAGGGGTTTGCCATCCATCTTCAAAGCTGCGTATATTGGCGGCGTCTGCTTTAATTGTCCAACAAATTTTTCCTCCACAGTCTTTAAATCATCGAAATTTAAATGTTTAACGGAGTTCTGGGACAAAATCTCACCTTCTACATCTCCTGAAGTAGTGGAAACACCAAACAGGGCTTCACTTTCATAGACTTTAACGGTGCCTGAAAGATAATTTGCAAGTTTTTTGGTGCCCGCTCCAATCCCAATTACCAGGACACCAGAGGCCAACGGATCCAAAGTGCCTCCGTGTCCCATCTTTACCTTTGAGACTTTACGAAGTTTCCTCTTGCTGGCCTTCTTACCTGTCTGTTTTTCATATTGCTGCTTTCTTTCCGCTGTTGCCCTTTGAATTTCCTTCGAGAATACTTGACTTTTAGTTAAAGCATGTTGCAACTTTAGCATAAACTGATTGGATGTAATACCGCTAGGCTTCTCAATAGCAAATATTCCATTCATGTTTCCCTTGATTGAGTTTTCTTTTTATGTGATGCCCTAACTTACACAATTTACAAGCTTAGCTCATCTTTAACAAATTTTTCACCTCGCTGTTAGAAGATATCATGGAAAATTGCCAGATCAATACCAGAGAAAAAACGCCAAACAAAATTCTCTGAAATATAGATGCTCAAAAAAAAATAAGTCTGTGTATATGTATATGTTTTATATGCTAGTTAATTATCACATATTTGTTTATGCAAAAACAAAAACAGGAAGCAAAAGTTAGTCACCCTTGTCTTTTTTCTTCCTCATCTGCTTCACTTTCTCCTTGATGCTATTATTCCAATGAACTCCAGCTAGGCTCTTTTTAAACCCATATACCTCTGAAGATAATGCTTCATTGACTGCATCACTTGTTATGTGGATACCTTTATTATCTGTATTATCATTAATTGGCAAATCTGCCTCTGATGTTGAATTTCCAAGAAGTTCACCATATGTCTTAAATTTGAGACGCTGAGCGGCAACAAATTTTCGACACCTGTCTATTTCATCCTGATCTAACCTATTTAAATTAAATCTCCTTTTGAAAATGATTTTCTCAAAGATCTCATTTGGGTTCAATAATGTCTTAGGGAATGTCTGTATGACCTGAAAAATTTCCATATCGCTATCTTCTTGGCCCATTGATCCGCCTCTCTGGTTTAAGTTAGAGCCCCAAGAATAATTCAACGAATTGTTACGAGGTTTTATTTTCGAAAGGTCATGCTCGCTCAATTTTAAGACAGCCAACGAAACTTTGAATAGAAAATGTGATTCCTCGTAAAACAGACAATCCCATATTCTAAGCGTGGTCTCTATCGGCACTACACCGACAAAGCAACTCATGAACCAGCTCGCCGTGCACAAAGTAATGGGCGGAAGTCTGTACAAGAACTCATTCTTTTGCATATTGAATAAAACTTTTTTATTTGACGGAGAAAAAGTTTTGTTATTTTTTTGGTGGTGGTCAATGGAAGGCTTAATGTACGACCAAACTTCTGGAATATATTCTTTGACACATAGCATCAGTACCCCTTGGTCGATGTTAACACCTTCTAGATTGATATTATGCACCCCCGGTAGGTATCTTGAAGTAATAATCACTAGCATCCAAAAGGCCCTTTCCTCGTCTAAAAATAACAATAGCAAGCCTGCAAGAAAGTTCATAGATTGACAATAGCCAATCTTCGGATTGTAGAGAGAGAACGCAACAAGCACCCGGCGTAAAGATTTTATAATCGGAGGTCCCTCTTTGTTATGCAAGCTACTTTGGAAATGTATATTGTCCGGAAATGTTCTATTCAAGTCACGTTCAATAATATCCAAGTCTTGAACTTGTTTTTCATTAGGGTTTTGTTTCTTGATCTGCTTCATCTTTCGTAAAAGTTGTGAATAGACGCCTTTATTCTTGTTTAACTTCTCTTGCCCTCTAGCGAAATGCCACCATGCATTTCCTCTCCATTCCGCTGGAATGCCCTTTCTGACATACCTTTTTAACCGTTCACTCTTTGATGGAAATCGTGAAGGAGAATCATCGGTCACTGGCAACCCACTTTTCTCCAACAGCAATTGCCATTTGTGCTTACGGCGAACGCAGTACTGCGAATATTCTACCCACCACTTATCGTATTCTGCTTCAGATATGTAATTATTCTGTTTTTTGAAACCGTATCGATCAAAATGGGTATTGTTGATTCCATTGGAATTCGCACTTGTGGCACTAGCGGCACCCTCCAATTCTACACGCTGACGGTTGTCATCATCAGGAACCAAATCGAGGTCATCACTGTGCACTTCCTCCAGATCTTCGTTACCATTATCGCCATTATTATCATCATCATCCTCTCCTTCGGCACGTTGGGATTCCACTTCGTCTCCATACAGGTCAATAACGCTTAAATTCCCATCATGTTCAGAGGGGGATGCTTGGCCCAAACAACTTGGTTCCACAGAGCGATGATCATTCGCTCTAAAGCTTCCGTTCACCAGAGCTGAGTCGCTAGAACTATGATCTGAATGCATTTTATCATGAAAGTTAGGAACAGACGGTGATTTCACCGTAAATGCCCCTCCTAGCCTTTTGTATGGATGCGCCAGTACCGTCCTATTTTGCAGGGAGAACCTCTGTTGATCGTTCTGCATGCTAATTACAATGGTTCTGGGTGCGCAACTCTTTGACTCCTACAAAGCTTCTAGATGTCCCTTTAGCTATTTTTAGCTACTTTCTTTCTACGTGACATAAACGAGGTTTGATCCTGTTAATTCTGATACTGCCCGAACAGAAAAATAGCAGCTATTGAAAGAGAAGATGGAACCCGTTGTATCGGCGAGTAAAGATAAGTACTTTACAAGAGCAACCCACATCGTTTAGTTACAAGAAAGACAAAAGACTGGTACTACAGATTCGGTGTCCTTTACCTGTTTTCTTCTTTCCTGTGCGCACTTAATCAGTCATTTTAGACTATCGTTTTTAGTAGCACATAAGGAGGAAGACACTCGATGAATAGTCGATTCTGCAAACATGAACTTGTGGAGACATAGTCCAGAAGAATTGGCTGCTTACAATAGCTGTCATCCAATGAAGCTAGGTTCAGGGGTGCTGATACAATTGCCTCTTTATGACAATTCGGCAGTATATGCAGAAGATATTACTTTTAGGAGTTTCTGCTGTGAAAGAGTGCCCGTTTATGTATCTACGGTGCTAAGAAACTCTTCCCCATATAGGTATCTTGATGAGGTGATCAATGACTGGCAAAAATTCATTCAAGTAAGCGATTATGTCGGCGGTTCTGCTGAGTATGCGATTTATGCTGTGATTTTGTCGATAACTTCTAATTTTGTCATCACAGTGTTCCTGACTGTGATATGCTGTATAAATATCAGCGGGCGCGCATATAAGAGAATTCTACAACTACTGAGGATAGCCTCGTTGTTAGCCTCGTTGAACTTAACGATTTTTATCACGAAGGTGTTGCGGAGATTGGAAAAAGAGCACAATGTCTATGGTGTCGTTCGGGCTCATTCCATTATGCACATCTTTTCCGATGATATGACATTTGTTGTCTTGGATTTCTTGGCTACTTTAATGTTCCAATTTTGCCAAGTCGGCATTGTCATTAGGCTATTTCAAAGAGCTCAGGAAAAGAGAATAATTTTTTTTATTGGGGTGATATTAACAATAACCGCAAATATTTTATGGGTAATTCCACCGTTTGCTAACCATACTACAAAACACAGAAATGACTGGCAGATTCTGCGGCCATTTGTTTACCTTTTCCGTATTGCCATCGCCACGTCATATGCATCAATCGTCATTTATCACATCTGGCAGAAAAAAAAATTGTGGTTTAAATTCAATCAAATGGGTTTACTTACGCTATTGACTATTCTTGTGGTGCTTCTATTACCGGGTTTCTTCCTTGCCGATGTGTCGAACTTATGGATATCGGAACTGGGTGAAGTGTTTAACACGACATGCTATGTCACTTCGACCGTGATCACATGGGAGTGGCTGGATAGATTAAATGTTTTGGAAAGAAAAGAGGAAGCGCAAAGCATTTTGGGAAGACCTATCTTCGAGGAAGAGCAACAAGACTATCGGTTTGCCAAGTACGCCTTAAGGGTTCAAAACGCTTTAACCAGGAGGGAATCTCAGGACGCATCAACGGATCGGCACGATACGTCAAGTAATTCGGAAGTATGTGATTTACAGACCATATCACGCTACGACCCAGAAGATCAGATATCAGTGGGCAGAAGCATTGATCGAATGCATTTCAATGATAGGGGAACTTATAAAGATGTAGCGCTGAAGAAATTAGGCTATGCGCGTGATAAAATTTTATACTTTACAGACCAAATCGTCCAGAAAAGCGTAGGCCACAATAATAGCAGCAGCTCGAAAAATGAAAAAACCAAACAGAGAAAGGCCATGGTCAGGAAACGGTTGGGATTAGACAAACCAGGCATATACATTTATTCGACAAAGGATGTCGTTTTCAATTCAGATGAAGATGACGATGAGAACGCGGAAGATGAAGATGACGATGAATATGAAGTTGGCAGTGAAGGCAATAACAATAGCTCTGCCACTTTTACCAGCGACCATATAGGCCATATTTGAAGGACACAGCAGAAACAGTATTACAACAAACCTACATATTTATATATTCCATGCATGCTCAAGATGCATATGCATAATATTTACACGAATTGCGAATATGTCACATAATAGAGCAGTGGATAAGTACTCAATGCAAAATCACTCATAGTAGTCCCATTCTTCAAATGCAGTTTCCAATAATTGTGTATTCAAATTAGTGGGATACCTCGTATACCTCACGCCGCTCCTAGTAACAACATACTTGTCATTGAAGCTGACTTGAACGTCCTTATGTATAGTCCTCCCCCAAAAGGTATTGTGCCTCTTGGTGTATCTTAACCAATGCATTCTCTTGAAATTATGAATCGGACTTGGTTGAATAATACAATCTACGCCATCTTGGAAAAAATATGTGGATGGTACTTCATCTGATAACCGCACTATGATTTTTTCAATATACGCCTTGATTTTGTTTTCAAATTTCTTAGAGTCTCTGGAATTTGTTAAAGTTGACAATATCGTGGTATAAACTGGGTATATGTGGTCCATGATTTTCATCTTCAGTGATCTTCTAAACAGTTTCTTTGTGCCCTTTGATTTGCTCACATAAACGGCCAGGGGCAAGTGTTCTCTCTTGAACTCATTATGTATGGATAGCTTTGTCAATTTTTTGAATTCTCTAGCAAGTATCTTATTTAACTTAGTTAGTTCATTGCGGAACAGTTCCTGATCATTTTTGATAAATGTGTGTTTGTATGCATAATTTTTCTGTTTATGTTCAAAGTCGCTTCTTGCTTTTAACATTTTCTGTCTTTTACTTGTATTTGCACTTGAATATCCAGATTCTTGAAGGGGTTTTGTATTGTAAAGTGACTCGTGCAAACGGGATTTATTATGGTATAAATTCACTAACTCTGGGGTGTCATTGATTCTTCGATTGTGAAACTGAAGTTTTATCATAGTAGGCTTTCTTGCATTCTTCGCTTGACTTTTTCTCTCAATACGCAAAAGTTTAAATGGCTTCATTTTCAGAATAATATTTTTGGGCACATATTTGAAAGGCATGTCATTATAAACCATGCCACTTATAGATGCGTCCCACGGTATTACGGGTTTACGTTTGTGCGAAGATGGTAACTGTTCCATACTATGAATGCTTTCTCTCAAACTTGTTCTTTGTAAGTCCTCAATAATCTCCTGCACATTGAGTTTGCCATCTTTCTCGGAAGCGTCCACTACCTGTATATTGGGAAGAACGTCGTCTAACTCATGAAAGTTTTTACCCTTTCTTGCATCAGACGGAAAACCTGAGTTCCCCAGAAACAAGGGTCGATAGCCGGCAAACAGGCCCTCCGTGTGAACCTCTTTATTCGAAATATAGTCTGTAGACGCAACTCTAGGAACCAATAAATGCAAATTAGAACCAGATATCTTCGATCTGCTGTTATATGCGAGGTCTGTGGGCTGCTTTCCCTGCTGCGCTAGCGACTCAGCATGCGAATCTCCCTCTTTAATAACTGTTTCACCATCATATGCTCGTTTCATCTTCGACGGTACCCTCCCCAAATCTTTGGAAGAATCCTTTTCTTCATTGCAATCACCTTTCTCATCTCTCCCTCCACCCTTGCCTGACATATGTCTACAGCTCACTCTAGTCATATTATGCCTAAGAGCACCACGTCGGATGAAATTGGGGCAGTACAGTACAAGCCTTCGAAGTGCTTGGTGTTCCATGACGTAACGTACGACTAAATCTCACTACTTCTGCAATGATCTAATGATACGGTCTGCTTTCACCAAAAATTGAGCACACTAAAGGGGTATACCAATATTGTCCTAGCAGCTAACAAATACTCTCTTCAGATCGAGTTGCAGACTTCCTCAAACCTCCTGCTCTTATTCTTCATAAAGTCATTGCGAAGTCTTCATTATCCCACTTTCTGATAAAGCCGGCTGGTCGTCGTGGATGACCTTTAAATCGTCCGTGTTAATAATTAAGGTGACCTAAGCCCAGCTAAATAAAGCCTGTAGACTGTATGCAATACAAGTGATTTTCAAAGAAAGTAAACCAACTTGACCTGTTACACACCATTCATATGGCCATGAACACTGGAGGGTTTGACTCCATGCAAAGGCAACTTGAAGCAGAATTGCGTTCTTTATCTTCCGAATCGAAAAGAAGAAATTCAACCATTCGCCATGCTAGTGATAAATCCATTGAGATATTGAAAAGAGTACATAGTTTTGAGGAGCTAGAAAGACATCCGGATTTCGCACTCCCTTTCGTGTTGGCTTGCCAATCAAGGAATGCTAAAATGACGACCCTGGCAATGCAATGCCTACAGGGACTGTCAACCGTTCCATCTATTCCTCGAAGCCGGCTGTCTGAAATTTTGGATGCCTTCATTGAGGCTACTCATCTCGCGATGGAGATTCAATTAAAAGTTTTACAGGTGGTACCCATTTTTTTTAAGACATACGGGAAGTTCATCTATGGGCCGCTTTGTAAGAAGTTGTTGCTGTGTTGCTCAAATCTGCTGCATGTACCTAATAAGGCACCCGTAGTAGTTGGTACTGCGAGTGCCACTTTACAGCAGCTTATCGATGAAATATTTGATAGGCTTTCCATTGAATCTGTAGTGGATGATAAACAATATGAAGTCCTCATAAGTAATAGTGAGTCAATTAAGGTCAATGTTTATAGATACGATGCTAACAAATTGTTCGATAATATCTGTTCATTAAATGAAATAAGCTCAAATGGGGCAGTTAGTGACGAGGAGATGCTGTTAGACATTGGGGACATCCCAATAGACTATGGCCTGGAAATCCTTGAATCGATTTTGAAGAATAGTCAGAAAAATCTTTTAGAATGCCAAGATTTACAATATCTACTGAGAGTTAAGGCGATTCCATTGCTTCTACGTTGCATATCTTCTTCGAGACACTTCTCCACCGCTGTAAGGAGTTGTCGTTGTTTGAAGTTGTTGATAAGAAAAGAGTACCTAAGCATACTCGAGTTAGAATTAGAGGTCATCTTGTCGCTGTTAATCCATGGCATATCTGTCGAATCCAATTTAAGTGGATGGCAAAGAGTACTATCTCTAGAACTTTTCAAGGATTTATCACAAGACCCCGAAATCGTCAATACACTCTATATGGACTATGATAATTATCCAGATAAAAAACATGTGTTCAAATATCTTTTGAAAGAATGTATTGTCTTATTAAATTCGCCAGAGTATATTACTTTCTTGGCGCCATCAAAAGTAGTCGAGAAAATGGATTCTCCCTTGATAACTACTGAAAACTCTACAGTTAAAACAAAGTTTATGCATTTATTGGACAAATCAAACGCTCCGTCCATTAATATTACTTACATTATATCATTAATTCTGACCATCTGTAACCACTTATGCGAGGGGTTGAACAAATCGGCTCTGGAAAGCTCTCCCCTAGAGAAGAAAATTGAGGACAAAGAACGTGAAGAGGGAACTGGAAATGATTCGACAGTTGTAAAGGTTTATAGCGGCCTGTTTTCTGGCCTATTTGAGCTAAACAAACTCTTTTTATATTCGACCTCCTTAGAGACATCGATATTCCACTTGGTGGTTAGAGCTTTTCAAAAATTAGCTCATAGTGCCGGCGTTCTGTCACTAAAGGACAAATTAAGGGCATGCATGAAATTGTTTTCGATTTTGATAACAAACAACGTTACATCATCCAATCAATATTCTTTTAATGATACAAGTAAGTCAGCAAAAAATCAACATACAAGAAATATATCCACATCTAGTGTCACGACCAGTCCCGTAGAATCAACAAAAAATCCAAGTAGGTCGATTGCAGATTCTGCGCAAAATAAGGAAATGAAAAGGCGTTTGCACCCCAGGAATATTAGTTCAAGACAAGTTAGTTTACTAAGGGCATTAATATCATTATCAATATCACTAGGTCCTATTTTCGATTCAGAAAGCTGGAGGTACACTTTTTTAACCTGGCAATGGATAACTTACTACATATATGGTCCATCAGCAGATTTCAAAGAGAGCTTTTACTCTGAAGATATTCCACCACCTCCAATACTGACTAAATCAGACGTTACATCTATTGAAAGCTCTCTAACGAAATTTTTTGAAAGTACAAGCAGCTATTCTTGCTCAACTTTTCATTTGGTATTAACCAGATTAATTTTGGACTCAAAAAATACCCTCACTTTAGAACAAACGAACCTCAACCTGAATAATGACATTGGCTATCATCCTTTAGATGCAAAAGATGAAATTATACCATGCATTTACAACAAGGCGTTTTTTGTTAACAAAATTGGTGAACTGGCAACTTATAATTGCAAAAAATTTCTCTTTGGAAAAAATGGTAAAGAACTTTGGAGTTTGATTTCCACCTATATGATCAAATTGATATCAAACCGTGAAATGGATAACGATTCTTTACGTTTATACACAGTGAGAGTGTTTACAGATATCATCAAAAAGGCTACTAATGAGGTTGGTAATTCCGATGAGCAAGATAATAAAGTGAAACAGTTTGGTACATTGGAAAACTTAGTCATCGATAGCTTGATGGCAACGATAAACTCGATAAAACAGTTGGATATTGGTAAGCAGGAAATATACAATGGGACGATCAATGTTGAATCAGATATTCTTTTTCAATTGCTACTAACTTTAAAAGAGATTCTGAACGAATTTGGTGAACTGTTAATGAACTCTTGGACCAATATTTTCAACATCATTAATTCACCATTCGAGTGGACAGTTGAGGATACTGATTTTTCCGTGAATGAGGATATAGATGATTCATCTTTATTTGAAGGTATCGTTCAGAAGCATAAGAACATGATCCAAGTGTCATACGATGTTTTTAAACTAATTTCTGATGATTTCTTACAGAGTTTACCTATGAGTGTCATTAAATTCGTTATTGATACGCTTGTCAATTTCGTAAGTCAGAAGCGAAATCTTAATATCTCCTTTTCTTCTATTAGTCAGTTCTGGTTAGTTGGAGATTATCTCAGAGTCCGCTTCAATCCCGAAACATTAAATTTAAGTGATGAGAAACGTAGAAGTCTCTCCGAAAAGATTAATAATCAAAAATTAATTGAAATCATTACATCCAGTTCATCTCATGATTGGGAACTTTACAACGGATTATGGATATATCTTTTGAAAAATTTGATCAATTGTACTAATGATGATAGAGTAGAAGTTAAAAACGGTGCTGTGCAGACTTTTTTCAGAATCATCGACTCCCATTCTGTTTGCTTCCCCCCATGGGACCTAATTTTCTTAGAGGTTATTGAACCACTGCTTACCAAGGAATGGTCCACTGAAGAACTCGAAAATGAAACTGATTTTATAAATGTAACATTGCAAGGATTAATTAAGCTTTATCCGGAACACTTTAAGGACTTCAAAAACAACACTACCTGCGCCAAGGAATGGTCAATGTTATTAGATTTTTTGAAAAGATTGTTGTCTTCCACTTCTAATAATACCAAGAATGCTGTAATATTAAATTATCAAACCCTGCTGAAAGAAATCATCACTATTGAGGACGTTCCATCAGATATATTGAAAAAGTGCTGCGAAATATTTACCGACTACAATATTACGTACAGTGATCTCTCCACAAACGCATCGAGCAAAACTGAATACGATTGTATATACGAACTAATAACCGGATTTCCTCCTCTTTACCAATTAATATCGAAATACGATGCGATGACAGATGAATTTGTGGAAAAAGTTCTTCTTTTATTCAATTCTGCCATAAAATATCCTCTCTTACCTGAGTTTGTCCAAGACAAAACTAAACCGTCCTCTATGCAAAAGGCCATATTGTCTGGACTTGATATATTTATGACAAATGATTCTAAAGATACAGAAATTTTGATTCTTCTCCAGTTAAGTACAATATCGATATTGGCTTTTGATACAAGGGAAAAAATAACAAAAAAACTTGGACCAAAGCTTCCAAAAGCATCACTTAACAGGTTACCAACTTTTGAGGCAATCAGCTATATGTCATGTTCTAACCTGAGAAATAGAATAGCAAAAATAGATCAATTTGGTATATCCACACTGAAAGCAAAGCATATTTTAAGAATATTGAAAAATTTGGCTGAAATCATCAAGCGAAAATCGCTTATTACAGGGTCAGAGAGTGATGAAATCCCCATATGGGTTCTTGCTTCCAATTGCTTCTGTGATTTGTCGAACAAAATTTTCAAATCACTCCAAGAAGATGCAGAAAATCCATTAAAGGATAACTTTTGTGATTTATTTATAAATGTTATTGTTGTCACATTACAAAGAATCAACCCAGAGCTCGATAATTTAACCGAGATAGACGATTTGAATGAGTATTCCAAATATAGGGAGATATTGCTGGAAAACAGAATCATTGATCTCTTCAATGAAAGGCAATTAGACACTTTCATTTATGCCGTCTGGGATTGTTCATTTTTATATGAATTCGATGAATTAGAAAATGCTTTGATGCAAGACTGTGGTACGTTTTCTGAATTGTCTCAAAAACTATCTTCGTTCGATTTTTCATGTATATTTGGATCCACCACAAATCCTCGCTTTCAGACAAAATATAAGTGCTCTTTAGAGTGCTTGCAAGATTTGGTTAATTTTATGTTGAACACAAACGAGAAATTAAGAAAGTTAACTGCTCCTTATCTTTCTGCAAGAATTGCCCTTGCTCTTAGAAGATATATCTCAGATGAATACTTGATTGGGCGAGCACCAATACCAAAATTGCGTAAAACAGAACTAGCTACTCTATTAAATGGGCTATGCGTGATTTTAAGAGGTGTTCTAGATCAAAATTCGACCCTTGGCAACAAACAAATTGGAGTTGAAAATCTACAAACATTAAGTCCGTTGATTTTAAGAACCATCCCAGTATCTCATAAAATGGATGGCCTCCAAGATAAAGTTTTGGAATTATCACTTGGATTTACGAAACTAGACTAGAAGCTGAAGCATGGACGAATATTTTTAAAAATCACGTAGGATAAATAGTAATATTAAACGACATTGGATTGATTATTGTATCGTTGCAGGTCTTTTTTTATTTACTTTAAAAAAAAAACTTTTAAGGTGAACGTATTTATATATTATGCCATTGGTATGCATAGCTAAAAGAAAAGAAATACATAAGATTGTAGTATGTATGATATGCTTATAGAAATAGTTGTGTGCTTCATTCCTTCCACTCCAACAGTGATGTCAAATCCTTTGGATCACATGCCATATTGAAAAAACCGTGGTGTAAAAGCTCTTCGGTTGATGCCCTATATCTAACATCTACGCAAAGGCAAACGCTTAGAAAGCGTTTAATTTCTAAAGACAAACTTTCTGGATGCTTGAGCTTTGGTGTACCATTAGTTGCAATTAAGTACAACGCCTTTAGTGGATCTTCATTTAAATATGGTGGTTCACCCTCCAGCATTTCAATGGTCATGATACCCAAAGACCATACGTCAATCTTTTCATCGTATTCACGTTGTTTGACAACTTCAGGTGCCATCCAGTAAGGTGTCCCAACCATAGTGGCTCTTTTGCTTCTTTTATCAGTTAATCTGGCGCAAAACCCAAAATCGGTAATTTTCACCCTAGCTCTAGTGTCCAGCAAGACATTATCTGATTTAATATCCCTATGAATGATATGCTTGTCGTGTAGAAATTTCAAGCCTTGGCAAGTTTCTCGTACGATATATGCAATTTGGGGTTCTGTTAGTGGTGAATGTGAATTATCGTTGGTGGGACTATTCTCGATAATGTCTGTTAGTGAACCTCCTTCCATAAACTCCATCACAACCCATAGGTCATCGTCTGTTCTCAAATAAGCCTCGAGAAAATTGACGATATTTTTATGACGTGAATCCTTCATAACCAAAATTTCATTCACTATGAGTTCTTTACGAGGTTGTTTAGATAAGACCATTTGCTTGATAGCAACTTTATCTCCTACGTGCGGCTCATCAATATCATTGTTTATGAGTTCGATCATATTACTTTCTGTCGGAATATGCGTCCTCTCTGCAAGGTAGACGGACCCACTTGCACCTTGACCGGCCTTCTCGATCACTTTAAAGCATTGAGATGGATCCGCATTTACGGTGACTTTCTTCAGCTTACTCATTATTTCTGCAGTTGACATGGTAGGCCTTGCTGGCTTCTTCGGTTTGGCCACACCACCCGGTTGTGCGACATCTGCATCCGGTCTCTTTGGGGCCTGCCTCATTGTTTGTGGGGTTGACTGGTCATTCTTAGGTGCAACAGGCTGTACATGTGTGTTACTAGTAGCATTTTGATTTGATGGGTATGGCGCCCTTGGAGCTGATATTGGTGGCTTTGGAGCTGTTCTTTGAGGTTGAAAGTGTGCGGCTGTAGGACTTGAGTTTTGTGCATAACGTGGAATTGCTTGGTTTTGGGTCGACTGTGAACTTAATGGCGATTGAGGTTGTTTGGAATAAGGATTTATCATATTGTGATGTGGCCTATAAGGGTTTAATGGAGACGGAGATGGGGATGGAGATGGAGATGGTCCTTGATGGTGGTATGGATATTGTTGATGCTGTTGTTTTTGTTGCTGCTGCTGCTGCTGCTGCTGCTGCAAAGATCGTTGAGAATTGTTTGGATGCATAGGTCCCCTAGGAAATTGGCCATTGGTTGGGGAGTGTCCGTTTCTCATCTTAGGATATTGTTGGTTGGGAACATTTTGTAAGTGTCTTGGAATATTTGACTGACTAGTGGGCAATTTTGTATTTATTGGTGGCAGTGAGCCGCTTCCTAGAGAAACAGGCGATTTGGTATTTGGTGGTTGTGAGGTTTTCCTCTGTGATACCATACTTGAAGAAACGCCTGAAGATGACATTGAATTTACTGAATTATTTCTGAGTTTGTTATCATTATAGCTGTTTGGCAGCGATTTTTGAGAGGAGGAAGTTTCACCACTTTGAGGCTTGTCTAAAGTATTTGTGGGATTTCCGGCTCCATTATACTCTTGATAAAACTGCAACACTTGAATGACAGCCGCAGAATTATTGTTCCAATCTTCTCCTGTAATTCTGGAGTGCTTTAATAATTTTTCCCAGTTGGTGGGCATACCAACAAAACTACCTGTTTCTGGATCAAAACCAACGTGAACTTTATGTGTGAAGTTTGTTGGAGAAGATACACCACTTAATAATGGACATTTAGCAAAAATGGCGTCTAACCAACTATGCAAATCGCTTTCTGTCTTTGTAGCAATGTATATTGATTTTTTGGAGTTACTGTCTGATGATACATTCAAAGAGGACGAGGATCCTGATGATACAGAATTTCGGTCACTGCAGCGCACCAACTCAAAACAATATTGTTTCAACTGTGTCCTGCTTACACTTATAATACTAGTTAGTGGTATCTTCAAGATCGCATCGTCATTTTGTTTATCGTTCTTGTAAAGGGCTACATACGAATCGTGTAGCATCAGGTATCTCTTTTGCCATATAAATGAAAGTATACCGTCATCTTTGTAGGACACCCACCCGCTTTTTTTTTTGGAGGTACTTGTACCTAAATGGGACGCTGATGTTAAATCCAGTTGACTCATAAGTTTGGTTATAGGTTGCGTTTGATTATAGCAAGTACGGCCCTGGCTATTTGAACTGGGAGGTCTAGGTGCCGGTCCGATATTTTGGAAATCGTTGTCAGATATCTTATTCGCTGCAGCTGAAAGAGACATATTTTGCACTATTTCTTTTATGTTTCAGTTTCACTGTTCGATTTATTACACCAAAGAAACCACCAGGAATGAATGATAGCAAAAGATGCAATGGTTTTCAGTAGCGCAGTACGTTCGATCGAAATAAAGGACTTAAGGTTTTGATCTTATTAGCAGCAGAAGCAAATAACTGGCAACGCTAATACATGTACAAGGCTCAGGCTAGAAGGTTCTTTCAAATTATGTGTCTCGAATCAGACTCTCCTGCACGTTCCATACTATGTTTCTATCATGCCAGAGATGAAAAATTTCGTCATCTTACCGGCTCGAGAAAATTTCCATATCGGGAAACTATCCTTTTTTGGTGGCTCTATATTTCCGGAAAGGGAAAATACCCACGCGTTTGATATCATTAGCTTATTGTTTCACTTGGACATCGATGTGGTATTCTTGTATAAATAGTAAATAGTCTATAAGAGTCTATATTGTGTTAAAGAGCCTGGCCTTTAGAGAGCCAGTAGTCCCTTCTCGTTTGAGCATCTACTGTCTTAGTTTCCAGTGGTGATTTCTCATCTTGTCCCGAAGGGGTATCTCTTCCTTTTTGATCTTGATCGGATTCTTGATCATTCTCAGAAAGTCCCATCAAGTCATCTATGCTGAGGTTGTTTTGGTGTAGGAGAGAGCCCTGATCAGTTTTTTTCACTTTGCGTTTCAATTTGCTTCTGCTCACTCCAAAATCCGGAGGTGCAGATGGAATGGCACTCTTTTTGATTTCCCCTTCTCTCTTATCCTTTTTTGCCTTCTGTTTCTTCTTTGCAGGTTCGTCAAGTTTGTAGATCTCCTCTACTGGCAAGTCTTCGGTGTCGTTTATAAATAAATCTTCTTGAACTATCCTCGTGCGCCTCTTGTGGTAGCGCTCGTTTTCAATGATGGCTTTATTCTGCACTAAATCTCTTTCGTCGTTGAAATCTCTCTTTTGCCCACGGTATTTGATCACGTTTCCGAGTATACTTTTTCCAACGCGGTCTTTGAATGTAGCAGAATTCAATTCCCAGCATTTATTGACCAACAGTTCGAAGGCACCAGCAAAGGCCTTTTTTATATCCTTCATATTAAAGGAGCCTCTGCTTATATTATTGTTAGGATCACCAGGATCTTGAATAGCTAGCGAGAATTTACTCCTTGAAGGTTCCAAAGTTCTCCAACACGATTTAGGAATATAAGAGGCGTAACCATCAGATATGCTTATAGCAACGTCATCATAACCAAAATTTTTTCCGTAAAGTTCGAAGAAGTCAATCAGTAGAACACCCAGGTTATCTAGAACGTCGATATCGTTTGATTTTATTCGCGGATGCATATTTAAAAAAGAATAAACCAAACAGATTACTGTGAAACCTCCCAATCCTCCTGTGTGCACATTGTTCAATCGTCTTGAATGCAAAAATTGTTTTATTATCAGTACCAGTTCACGTAACCCTGGAGAGTCTCTTAGCCATTCCCTGATGAGTTTTGCAGCCTCTAACCCGTTCGTTCTTTCAAATGAAACGTCAATATGTAACTGTGATTGGGGCTCTATGAATTTGATAATAGGCACTCGCGTTTTAACAATAACCTCCATTCTTATAGCTAGCCCTTTGTTTTTCAAATGTCTCGCCAATTCATAAATGTAATTTCTGTCCTCTTTATCGCGATTCCGGCTGTTTACGACACAGTCAATGTCAGAACCCGGCAAATATAAATCGGTGGCAAAAGAACCAAACACATGCAAATCTGCATCCGACCACAGTTCCTTGACCGCCCGGCGTAGTTTATCGATCGTTCTATTTCTGCACTTGATTTCGTTCTTGCTTGGAGAGATATAATGAACGAAATCTTTGATTTCTGAAGTTAGCCAATCTGCTATTCTCCTTTGTTTCGAATGACAATGATTTCTTATCCAAGGATACTCCACATTGCAAGTGCTTTCAGTGTTCAGAGATTGCTGTGAAGTAAGCTTAGAAACTTCATGTTCATCGGTCAACAGAAAACTGCTTCTTTCATCATCATCTTCCTTTATTTGTTCTGTTTCATCTTCAGAGCTGTCCGAAAAAGCAATAAAATCTTGATTATCTTCGAGAGAATTGTTTCTTTTGCTAGATTCTGCCCTTTGTTCATCTTCACTTGATGTGACTTCTTCTATTACAGGTATGTCGACATCACTTTTATCATTTTCCATTAAGACTAGGTTTCCGAAAGTGTCATCGTCTTCAACGTCGATAGCGAGGCTCTCGTACTTGTTGAAATGCGAGCGATTATCGTTAAATACTTCAAGCATTTTTTGCGTTCTTGTGAAGGATGATTTACGCATACGTTTTGTATGTTTATCTTCTTTTCTTTTACCTTTTGTAGGTGAATATTTTGCTTTGAGCCTTGTCATGACGACCCAATAAACTCCGCCCTCGTTTGTTTATTTGAAAAATAAAAAATGATACGCTAGTGAAACGAACCAGCTTAACCTTGTGAACTGTTATTACAGATGTTTGCTTTCATCAAGTATCGCTTTATTACCTTTTTACAACTTTTTTTTTTAACTGCGATGAGATGAGATGCCTGGAAATTTGCGGGGGGTAACCACAAGAAAATAAATGTAACATATCGTTGAATTAGTATGTAGTTATGAGTTTATACAATGGTCTAGTAAGGTGCCTTCTGCGTCCTTATCGAAAGGAACTTTAGAAGAATGAAGCAGACGTTCCTTTATTAAGTATGACCAAGGAGTCCTTGCTTCGAAGCTAGCGAATCTGGTAACTGAGGGAAAATACATATCATGTAGATAAAAAAATGTGAAATTAATGAAATGAAGCGGAATATCCTTCCTAGTTTAAGTTGTCCATGCAACTTATAACAAAGCAAAGGCAGCAGCACCCATGATGGCACCCATACCCGCAACGGAGCCTTTAACGGCAGCGCCGACGTATGTGCTGATCTCATGGGTGGTGGTGTTAGCTTGGCTGCTGATAGATTTAGTGGATAGAGTGGCAATGGTACTTGTAGTGTATGGAGTGGAAGTAGTTTTCACGGTGGAGACCATAGATGTAGTACTTTGTGGGGTGGTGGTAACATCTACGTAAGTGACACCATCAGAGGTGGAATCTGCGGAAGCAAATGCGGCAATGGCAGCAACGGTGGAGAGAGTAGAGAATTTCATTGTATTTTGATATTGATATTAAAGGAAGGTAAAAAGTTGGTTTAAAATTAGCCGAAGGCAGGGATAAGGAAGGAATGCAGTTGGTTTTCTATGGACAACTCTTTTAAATGATATATGTACCAATAAAGATGGAGTAGGCGTAATAACAAAGTTTCAAGGCCATATATAGCGCCTTATATATACACATGCATGTATTTATCACGAATTTTATTTTCCTCGAGAATCACCACCGTTCATTACAAGACTATACCAGAAGACGCCAAAATCAGACAGAATTGATCTGGCGGTGCCTTATTCGGAAGTACAAGATCAGTATCAATGTAGTGACTCTGCTACATTTCGTGTCAGGATCTTCACCTTTTGGCGACTGCTAATGGCTATATATACCGTCATTTTCGCGTCACTTCTTTGTACTTCCTGCTTTTTCGTGACGCGCGGTTTTGAAAACACAGACAAGTTTTTGGCGTCGTTGTTAATTTCGAAGAAGATGTCCAATATTTTTTTAAGGAATAAGGATACTTCAAGACTAGATTCCCCCCTGCATTCCCATCAGAACCGTAAACCTTGGCGCTTTCCTTGGGAAGTATTCAAGAAGTGCCTTGTCCGGTTTCTGTGGCTCACAAACCAGCGCGCCCAATATGCCTTTCTTTTCACTTATGAATGTACCAGTACGGGACAATTGGAACGCTCCTGTAACAATCTCTTTGCAAATGTGGGTTACATTCTAACCATGTCACACTGCTGACGAAATTCAAAGTAAAAAAAAATGGGACCACGTCTTGAGAACGATAGATTTTCTTTATTTTACATTGAACAGTCGTTGTCTCAGCGCGCTTTATGTTTTCATTCATACTTCATATTATAAAATAACAAAAGAAGAATTTCATATTCACGCCCAAGAAATCAGGCTGCTTTCCAAATTCAATTGACACTTCATTAGCCATCACACAAAACTCTTTCTTGCTGGAGCTTCTTTTAAAAAAGACCTCAGTACACCAAACACGTTACCCGACCTCGTTATTTTACGACAACTATGATAAAATTCTGAAGAAAAAATAAAAAAATTTTCATACTTCTCGCTTTTATTTAAACCATTGAATGATTTCTTTTGAACAAAACTACCTATTTCACCAAAGGAAATAGAAAGAAAAAATCAATTAGAAGAAAACAAAAAACAAAAAACAAAATGGGTATTGATCACACTTCCAAGCAACACAAAAGATCCGGTCATAGAACCGCTCCAAAATCCGATAACGTCTATTTGAAATTATTGGTCAAACTATACACTTTCCTAGCTCGTATGTATTGAAATCTCCCTCCCAATTTTCTTCAGGATAAAAGGATTCTGTGATATTATTAACTTCTAGTCCCGGCGATCTTCTAATGGCTTCAGTCTTAGTATCGTTGCGTGCGACGGATCTCTTAGACAAAAGTGGAATTTGTTCTCTTTTGTGTTAAAGATTTCCACTAGAACAGAAAGCGGTAGTTTTCTGGAAATTCTGCGAGTACTAAAGGAAGTACAATACGACCTTCAAGTGCGGACCAACTATTAACTGAGCAGAATCTTTTTTCTTCAAAGAGAAAAACAAATTGGTACTTTTTCGTTTTGCACTCTTTTTGGCTTCAATTAATGGAAGAAATTAAAAGCTGCCTATCGAGAATACCAATAAATCCTTTATCCCTTTACTAACATAACGTAAAAACTTTTGTTTTTCTTGTCTTAATCACAGGTCGTACTGATGCTCCATTCAACAAGGTTGTTTTGAAGGCTTTGTTCTTGTCTAAGATCAACAGACCACCTGTTTCAGTCTCCAGAATTGCTAGAGCTTTGAAGCAAGAAGGTGCTGCCAACAAGACTGTTGTCGTTGTTGGTACCGTTACTGACGATGCCAGGATCTTCGAATTCCCAAAGACCACTGTTGCTGCTTTGAGATTCACTGCTGGTGCCAGAGCCAAGATCGTTAAGGCTGGCGGTGAATGTATCACTTTAGATCAATTAGCTGTCAGAGCTCCTAAGGGTCAAAACACTTTGATCTTGAGAGGTCCAAGAAACTCCAGAGAAGCGGTCAGACACTTCGGTATGGGTCCACACAAGGGTAAGGCTCCAAGAATCTTGTCCACCGGTAGAAAGTTCGAAAGAGCTAGAGGTAGAAGAAGATCTAAGGGTTTCAAGGTGTAATCTAGTATGGTTTGAAACCTTACAATTTTTCTTCTTTGTTCCTTTTTCCTTGTTTCAGTGTATATTAGGTTGGGAAAGAGGGATTTTTCCATACCATATGACTGACTACAATATATACATGTATAATAACTTCATAATCTAAACCTATCAGTTCAGTATCAAGTCAACTATTCCGCCCTATGCATAAACCTACAAACTATCATTCACACACTTCACAAAGCTTTTCCCATTTTTTTTCAATACTACTTTACATCCGAACATTTTAGCAACCCACACCATATACCTTTGGTGCACTATTGATTTTCTTCCTGATGTCAGCTTTTTGTGCTTTGACAAAAAAATCGCGTCTACGTCCGTCCGTTCTCCCTGAATCAATTAGGCGCGTTTGAGCCCAGCAGGACGGAGCTCTAGTGACAAGCCCTGGTGTTTGGTGAGGTTTTGCACATTGCTGTTCTTTCTACTGTATTGAGATCTCCAGTTTACGGCTCCCTGGGAGCCACCCGTAACGCGGTTGGTGTGCCCATTTCAATAAGCGAACATTAGTGAAGATACAATCGTTAAAATGGACTAATGAAATTTTAAAGTGGGATTTTTGTGAATATTGACAACAAAGGTATAGAACCAAAGATAATAAAGATGGCAGGTGTTTCCGTTAGGTACGTATAACTTTCACTCATTGAATGAGTATTTAGAGAATGAATGGATATTAGGTGGAAAACAACGAGATGAAAACATATGGGATTGAGAAAAAGGATTTAGTGCAGAATTTCCCATTACCTGATAAATTGAAGTTCATCTTTACTGTGCATTTACCGAACGAATGAGTTAAACTATTATGATATAATTGCTGTAATTGTGGAGAGAATATTTTGAGCCAACTATACAAAATGAAGTTCTCAGACGAAGAGGTAATCATTTATTTATTGGAATTGATTGATAGGAGGTTTTAACTAGGTGGGATGTTTTCTAATGAAATAGGAGAACCTGAACCAAGACGTTTAAGTTGGAAGGAAATCTGTAACCGTGGTAATGCAAAAGCAATGATAAGCGATTTTTATGCCGTTAATTTAAGCAACAACCCGAGACCACGATACTGCCGCACCAAGAAGTTGTCTCAATAAACATTTCACTGAGCATTCCATATTCTATTTTTACGAGAAAACTTTTTACTAACAAAAGCATTTCAATTGTGCATTTTTTCAATTAGAGACGTTGCAGCTCAAGATTTCATCAATGCTTACGCTTCTTTCTTGCAAAGACAAGGTAAATTAGAAGTCCCAGGTTACGTTGACATTGTCAAGACCTCTTCTGGTAATGAAATGCCACCACAAGACGCTGAAGGTTGGTTCTACAAGCGTGCTGCCTCCGTTGCTAGACACATTTACATGAGAAAGCAAGTCGGTGTTGGTAAGTTGAACAAATTGTACGGTGGTGCCAAGAGCAGAGGTGTCAGACCATACAAGCACATTGATGCTTCCGGTTCTATCAACAGAAAGGTCTTGCAAGCTTTGGAAAAAATCGGTATTGTCGAAATCTCTCCAAAGGGTGGTAGAAGAATCTCTGAAAACGGTCAAAGAGATTTGGATCGTATTGCCGCTCAAACTTTGGAAGAAGACGAATAAGCGAGTTGTTAAAAATAAAAAGCTAAGATTTTTATTAATATTATCATTATACTATAGTATTATCGTTTAACTCAAACAAAATTGATTTTAAATAATTTATTTATTTAAATTTTGCCATTTTATATGTACATTCATCATCATCAATATAGCCGAAACCAAAATAAATAGATTTTGTTTTTTTAAGATAGAATGTGTCAAACCATGGATTGCGATCTGAATAAAAATGACAACTTTTAAGTTTTCCTCTACAAAACATTAAAAACACCATTGAAGAATAAGTGGTAGTAAATAATTTTACAATGATATAAATTGTAGGATTGTATAATGCGTCTATATTGGTACATATAATGACATTGGCGTATTGGACAATGGCTGCCTGCGAATCTTGTTGTATAATTTGTCGAAGACTAAACGCAACAAATTGATTGATTATTTGCAATGTCGTCATTAGGTTTTGTAATATCCACTGTGTTATTTTTTTCAAGTTGATGTTGACGTTGCCGAGTGAAATTGAAAGGCTCTTCTACTGTATCGTGGAATTCTTGCTCATGTCCCTGGACGTCGTCAGATGTTGTAATCGACACACAAGGATCATTGTTTTCGAAACATCCGTTCTCAACCAGGTCTAGTATTATCATATTCATGGTTCTCTCCACCACGTTGACCCATTTACAGCTTACTTCAAAGTTTCCCGAAATTTTAATACCATGTTTCAGTTGCATTTCCTGAACCATTTGCACCACATCATAATGGGTTACCTGCCTTTCCTTATAAAGGTCAATCTTGTTACCCACCAGAAAAAATCTTGCTTTTAACAAATCCTGGGAAGAAAAGTTTTCCAACGCCTGAACTATCCACCGCTCCATACAGCTTTGGAAGGACTTCGCATTTGTTATATCGTAAGTTAATATCACCGCATTAGTCTTCTTGTACAGTGATGGAATGATTGCGTTTTGGTACCGTTCTTGTCCCGCAGTGTCCCACAGTATGACATTAAAAAACCGGTTATCTATGTTGACCAAGTTCGTCTTGATGTCTATTCCGATAGTACTTCTGGTTTCGATGACAATCTCATTAGGATCCGCCATTTCGTGGTTGTTATCATCACCGATGTTCGGGTTTCCGAAATCGCTTGTTTCGTCTGCAAAATGATTAATATCTTTGAACTCCTTTTCAAAATCGTTAGAGCTGTACCGTTTTCTTTTCTCTTTCATGCTTAATCTATGGTTCACCACAGTTTTCTTCAATCCTAAGTCTTTATGCTGTTGCTGCTGCTGGTGCCTCAGTCGCACCGATCGTGACATTTCCGCTCGTGTCAACAGTTCCCGGCAATAGCTCAAAATCATAGCTGTCTTCCCTACGTTTGCATCTCCAATTAGCAGCAACTTTATGTTGGACGGTTCTATTACTGTACTGGAACCACTGCTGCCGGACCGGCCAAACGCACCAGACTTGTTCAACGAAGGTGACCTCATTATGCCCAACCCAGGATTCAAAACCGTGCCACCATGATGAACATTCGGGAGAAATGAAGATGCAGCACTCGCTGGCGAAGCAGCTTCCCAATTGGATTCGTTAGTCCGTATCGGTGCACTGGGTGTCGGTGACGGTATCGACGGGGACGTGACGACGTTCAATGAGTATCGCTTTCTCTGGGACATATGGACTTGATGATGTATCTAATATACGAGATGCTGATGCAAGTGCCAGTGCCAAGACTTATGAAAGCTTTATATTATTATATTGTTACGTATTAGCATTTCCGTTATGTACATAGCATTTGGCGTGTTTCGGCCGCGGCGCGTAACGGCCATGAGTGACGATGGGCGGCTGCCAAGGGCAGTTGCATACGCTCCTTTCTTCTTTCTCTTCCACTTCCCTCACGAGAAAACCTGTAAGTTAGTCCAACTTGCTATTAATTTATCAAGGTGTTGATAATTTTCGTGATCGCAGCATTGGCCCAGGAATAATTCATTTCTAAACTCTTATGGGTGGGCCTATGGCAGATTGGGGCGGCAACGCAACCAGGGTACCCGGCCGCTCCCCTTTTGAGGCTATAATAAGGATCTTTCCGGGATAAAGAAAAGAATCAGCTATAACACTCATCTTACTCTTGACAATATTTCAAGAGCAACAGCAAATAAAAGGATATAGAATCAAGTTAATATGTCAGGTCCTCCACCTCCTTACGAAGAGCAAAGCTCACATCTTTACGGCCAGCCTGCGAGCAGCCAGGATGGAAACGCTTTCATCCCGGAAGACTTTAAATATTCCACGGTGGTTATCTCGTGCGAACCCATCATTCGCCAGCGGTTTATGCACAAGGTTTACTCTCTGCTGTCATGCCAGTTACTGGCCAGTTTGTCGTTCTGCTACTGGGCTAGCGTTTCCACTTCTTTGCAGAACTTTATCATGTCGCATATCGCCCTCTTCTACATCTGCATGGTGGTATCGCTAGTATCGTGCATTTGGCTGGCAGTAAGTCCTCGTCCCGAAGACTACGAGGCCAGTGTTCCCGAACCGTTGCTCACGGGCAGCAGCGAAGAGCCGGCACAAGAGCAAAGGCGTCTGCCTTGGTACGTCTTGTCCTCGTACAAGCAAAAGCTCACGCTGCTCTCCATTTTCACTCTTTCCGAGGCTTACTGTCTGTCGCTGGTAACCTTAGCGTACGATAAGGATACAGTACTTTCGGCTCTGCTGATCACCACCATCGTCGTAGTCGGCGTTTCCTTGACCGCACTATCAGAGAGATTCGAGAACGTGCTGAATTCCGCAACGTCAATATACTATTGGTTAAACTGGGGTCTATGGATTATGATCGGAATGGGTCTCACGGCCTTGCTTTTCGGCTGGAATACCCACTCTTCCAAGTTTAATCTGCTTTACGGCTGGCTTGGTGCCATTTTATTTACCGCGTATCTTTTCATCGATACGCAACTGATTTTTAGGAAAGTGTATCCTGATGAAGAAGTTAGATGCGCCATGATGCTTTACCTGGACATCGTCAATTTGTTTTTGTCTATTTTAAGGATTTTGGCCAACTCTAACGACGACAATTAAAAAAGGGAAAAATCGAATTATTTACACGAATATATATATATTTCTTCTTCTTTTACATAGTTTATAATTCATACATAGTGGGAGCTGATCATAGTCTTCTCATCTTTGGTGATCTTACACCACCAAACTTCAATTTGGTGGCATCGCTGATCTTCACAACCTTTTTCACCACACTGGCCCCTTCCTTACCAACAAGAGCGGAAATAAAAGCAGCTCTGCCCTTCCCAAAGTCGTCCATCACCACTTCGATATCTTTGTTCAGCATGTTCTTTTCCTTAATCAATTCAAACATTCTACCACTGGTTTGAAATGCAGCTTCATACTCCCCTCTTGCTGCCTTCCTAAACCCTAAACAACCTGTAGATAGCGAAATCTTCACTTTCTGGGGTAAGTTCAAATAGTACAGCATTGTATCATTATACGTAAGTCCCTTATTCTTATGAAAGTTCTTGTCCTCCACAACGCTTGAAAATGTCAAATGCGTGTTATTTTTAGTAAACTTGCCATGTAGAATGTACTTAACTACTTCCTCTTTGGGCTTGTAAACCTCACTACTACCATTTGACTTTGTCAAAACTGGGTCAGAGGACGAAGGATACGAGATATTCGTGATATCCTCCTGATTTGAAATATCCTTAAATGAAAAAGGAACTCCTCTATTCGTGCCGGTAGAATTCCATCTTCTGATAGGCCTGACAAACTGCGTCCATCGGCAGCCTTTCCAAACAGGTTGTAACAGCATCACACGTAACTATAACAGTTCACACTGTCACTTTTTCTTTTCAGAAGAACCACTGCTTTCCACCTGATTTACTCTCATTTTGTCTTCCCTCTTTCCCAATTCATCGTTATTATGCCAAACAGTCACGAAGTACGAAACAAACACTCTCCGCTGCTATAGAAAGTTCCAATCTTAGGCTGAATAATGGAATACTAGTAGCTCAGTGATTATCATCATAATTGAAGCTATCATTAAAAAGCATGCAGCCATATTATGCAGGAATTATATGATCACACGTAGCTGTAGTGGCTTTCGAAAGCAGCATTCTTGCTTCCACTCAGTTCGTATGTAATGACAGTTCAGTGACCCACAAACAACACTGAAAAAAGCGACCTTCATATGCGGAAGAGGGCAGGCGTAACCTCCAAGGGAAAACGACATAGATTTCGCAAGTGAGTGCCATTGTGTCGTGTTAGTAGTGTGGGCAGGCCCGTAACGTGTTTATTGATAGGAGTTAAGCCCAAGACTACAGAGTTCTTTGCTTCATCTTTCAATTTTCTTTTTATTTTCCGAAACCCCCACTCCATCACATTCTAGTACATATGTCTACGGAAGAGCAGAATGGTGTTCCTCTGCAAAGGGGATCTGAATTCATTGCAGACGATGTAACCTCGAATAAATCGAACAACACGAGGCGGATGCTGGTGAAAGAGTACAGGAAAATCGGTAGAGGTGCCTTTGGGACTGTTGTACAAGCATATTTAACCCAGGATAAGAAAAACTGGTTGGGCCCCTTTGCAATTAAAAAAGTCCCTGCTCATACCGAGTACAAGTCCAGGGAATTACAGATTCTGAGGATTGCCGACCATCCAAATATCGTTAAATTGCAGTATTTCTTTACTCATTTGTCCCCGCAAGATAATAAAGTTTATCAACACCTTGCCATGGAATGCTTACCAGAAACTCTACAAATCGAGATTAATCGTTATGTGACAAACAAGCTAGAAATGCCATTAAAACATATCAGGCTATACACTTATCAGATTGCCCGCGGGATGCTTTATTTACACGGTCTTGGCGTTTGTCATCGTGATATCAAACCATCCAATGTTCTTGTAGACCCGGAAACCGGTGTCTTGAAAATCTGCGATTTTGGGTCTGCCAAAAAATTGGAACATAACCAGCCTTCAATTAGTTACATCTGTTCAAGATTTTATAGAGCGCCTGAATTGATCATTGGTTGTACCCAATATACCACCCAGATCGATATATGGGGGCTTGGTTGTGTCATGGGCGAGATGCTTATCGGCAAAGCCATATTTCAAGGTCAAGAACCCCTTCTACAGCTAAGGGAAATTGCTAAATTGTTAGGTCCTCCCGATAAAAGATTCATTTTCTTTTCGAATCCGGCCTACGATGGCCCTCTATTTTCCAAACCACTGTTCTCGGGCTCTTCGCAACAGAGGTTTGAGAAGTATTTTGGCCATTCCGGTCCAGATGGTATCGATCTTTTGATGAAAATATTGGTCTACGAACCACAACAAAGACTGTCTCCAAGAAGAATCCTTGCCCATCAGTTCTTTAATGAATTAAGGAATGATGACACTTTCTTACCAAGAGGTTTCACTGAACCAATCAAGCTACCAAATTTGTTTGATTTTAATGATTTTGAGTTACAAATTCTGGGTGAATTTGCTGATAAAATTAAACCTACGAAAGTTGCTGAATAATAATTTTCTATTAATTTGTTCTCTTTCCCCTCGGAAAATTTAATGAACAAAATACTATGATTTTTTTCACCTTTGATCCGCTGTTTATATTTCACTTGGAAAAGAAAAAAAATTTTTTGGAATAAAATATATTCAAATTTCCATTTGATATTATCATACACTTCTTTTATCCAGTCACTCCTTCAATTTCTTCTTTATTTTTTATTTTATGTTCCTAATTTTTTTTTATCTCTTTCCTATTTCCTGTTCTTTTATTAATCTGAAATATTATTATTACTTTAGTGTTAGTTTATAATTTTAATTAGGCCTACGTGGCTTGTAATAAATTGCCTCGCATGTTATCATTACTTATATAAAAGTATTATTGAAATACCGTCGTTATTTTTTGATATTTATGTGAGAAAAAAGTATTACCCGGAGGAGCCGCAAGGTCATCGGTTAAAATTTTTCAAATATATCAATCTCATCTCATCTAGTTAACAGAACCATTTCTTCAGAAAGCAAAATGCTCATAGTTTTCAACAACAGTGTGATATACCCTAAATTCAATGCCAAGAAAAAAGTCTGCCGCTAAAAGAGCTAGAGAACAAGCAAAAAAAGAAGCGGCCGTACCTGCAACGGATACTGCTACCATAAAAACTTCTGAAACCTCTGCGACGACAGTTAAGCCTGCAATCGAAGCAAGCAAATCGTACGTTCCTAGTGAAGATGAGGAAGAAGACGAAGAGGAAGAAGAGGAGGAAGATGATTACGGTGAATTGATTACTGATGAAGTGGAAAACGGTATTAATCAAGTGCTAGATGCCATCAAAAACAATAAGACGGACAAACTACTAGATCCTAAAGTCAAATTCTTCGAGGATCCCGAATCTGCTGCTGCCAAACTGGCCAATCGTGAGGGGAAGCATAAACCTATTTACCTAAAAGATTATCACCGTATGAACATACTTTCTGGTGATGCCTTAAAGGAGGATGACGAAGAATACGAACATGCAACTGTTGACGGAAAGCAATCTTTCGTCTCGCAACAACGTGAAGAGAAAACTCAGCTTTTAAATGAAATCAAGAGTGCCTTTAACGATGAAGAAAATGAAGAGTCTAGCGGAGATGAAGACGATGGGTTTTTGAAGAAAAAGGAACCTTCTACGAAGAAGGAAGGAAAAAATTTACCGGATCCAACCGTAAATGAAGAAAATTTCTTGGAAGAATTTGTGAATCAACAGGCCTGGATTCCTAAGAAGGGGGACAAGGTGATTTCTCTTGACCTCAACAATAATGAAGAGGACGATGAAGAATTTGAAGATGCTGCAGAAAAATTTGAGAATGCCTACAATTTTAGGTACGAGGACCCAAACGCAGCTGAAATTATATCTTATGCACGTAGTCAAGCTACACTAAGAAGATCCGATGACTCTTCACGCAGAAGAAAAAGAGAGGAAAAAAGAAAAATTAAAGAGCAAATAAAAGCAGAGAAGGAGACAGCTCTTCAGAAAAAGAAGACTAAAAAATTGAATAAATTGACTGACATTTTAGAGCAACTAACAAAGGAATATGGTGCTGAAATTAATGCCGACATGGTGAAAAAAATCACTGACACCCTATTGAAGAACGATTTCAAAGAAGAAGAGTGGGATAACGTGGTAGCTGAATTATTTAATGAAGAATTTTATCAACAAGAGGGAAAGCCTACCTGGAACGAGGATGACGAAATAATGGGTGACTTTTATGCAGACGCCGATGGTGATGACCAAACAGAAGAAGGTGAAGTGGAAAAAGAACAAAAAGAAGAAGACGAGGAAGAAGGTCCAAAAAGAAAGAAGAGCAAGAAAGAAGAGAAACTGCAAAAGAAGAAAGAAAAGAGAAAGGTAAATGAATTAGTGGAAAATGCTTTGGAACAAAACAAACTAGCACTAATAGAGGAGGTTGAAAAAGAAGAAGAAGAAAGAAAGAGTAGAAGCCGTACAAAAGAGGAGCAAGATTTGAAGTTTCGTTACCGTGAAGTTTCTCCTGAGAGTTTCGGTTTGACCGCAAGAGAGATTTTCGCCGCCGATGATACTGATTTAAATGAATTTATTGGTTTGAAGAAATTTGCACCTTATCGTTCCAAGGAACTAAGAGCGAAGGATAAAAGGAAAGTGATGAAGGCAAGAAGATTAAGAGAGTGGAGGAAGAAAACTTTTAAGAACGAAAATGGGTTAGCTCCAGTCGAAGCAGAGGCAGGGGAGAAGGATGAGGACACCATACTGATACCTGTAGAGAAAGCCTCTAAAAGCAAACACAAGAGGGGGCACAGTCATAAACATAAAGGCCACCAGAAAAAGTAAACTAGGTGAAATATCGGCCCTGTATATTACGATACATAAGCTTACATAGTGATAATCTATCTCCGAATTTCCCTAAAAAAGAATGTCATTTTACGTATTAATATGTAATTTTATAATTTCAACATTTGTCATTTTTGTCCCTTTGAGTGGTCCATTTCAGGAAGTATGGAATCATCAACTGATATGGCCGTCAACGATCAATCAGTGAGTTTGTCATCAATGGACTCCCCTTCGCCTATACGGTCGGTGCCGGGTCCTACAATGAGCGGGATCCCGTTTGCGTTCATATCTAGAAAATTGTTTGTGGTGTGGCTTGATATAGCAGCTGTTGCTATCGCAGAAGTGTTGGAAGATGATCCGGGCACCATCGCTGGAACAGAAGGAATTGAAGCTGACGTGTTTGACGCTCCCTGCTGGGCGGGGACCCTTGGTGAAGGGCTGAAAAGATTATGCAGATAGTCTCCCATGTTGAAGTTGGGCGTCCTGAGTAAGTTAAAATTGGTACCGTTCAATTCTCTTGAAGGCGTGGTAGGTACGTTACTAGGTGGATGCAATGTGTTTGTGGTGGGCTTTCTTCTCTGCTGTGGCGATAGTGTCGCCTGGACACTACCGTTATTATTGCTCAAGTATAGTGATGGAGAATCCATGAGAGATTCGTCCGGAAAATTCGGTAACAGATTAGATTTGAAAGTGGACTGCGGAGAAGACGCTGAAGGTTTGATATGAGAGAATCTTACTGCATCGTTTGATGTGCTTGCTGTATTACCGTTCAAACTCAATTGCGACGCGTAATGATAAGAGCGTGGAGTAGTGGGCATCCTTACGGCCATCGGTGTTCCATGATGTGATGACTTATTATATGGACTTGTGGCTAAATACATTAAGAGATCAGCGCCCGCAGTGTTGTCGCTGTCCTGTGGAGCATCCTTAGAGCCTGCTGCCTTCTTCTTGATATTATTATTGTTATTGCTATGGTTACTGCTGTTGTTATTATTACGTTTTGGCGTCATGAAATTCTTATCATGGGGGCGCTGGTAGTGTGACGAAGCGTGTGGTAAGATTATAGGTGTAGCAGAAGCCCTCGGAGTAGATGGAGTGTCCTCCTTCCTAGGCTTGATCTGCTGTGAGCGGTCTTCAGCTTTTCGTTGGCGTGAACTTGGGGGAGTATTTGGCTTCTCTACAAATTTTACGGGCGATATAACAGTCATTTTATTTGTATCATCGTGGAGAGGCTTTTTCGCAGGCGATATGGCTTCCAAAAGAGTTTTGTGGTCCTCATCAACATCTTCGGCATCCTCTCCGCTTCTTTTCTTTGTTGTAGAGTCCTGTTTTCGTTTTGTTGATGGGACATTACTTAAACCAAGCTTTAATTGACGCGTCATCTGAGCCAACTCAGCTCTATGCAAAATCTTGGAGGCCAATTCTTGCTCTTTTTCAGGGGACATCTGGGGTTGAGACATTTATTGTATGCACAATGGGAACACTGATTGAAAATAGTAACGCTCTACGTACTCCTTCTTTCGATGATATTTTTGGTTCCTTCTGCACTTCATAATTGTAATTTTTTTTTCTTGCATTTTCGCGTGATATCAAAATTATGAGAGGAAAGGTGAAAGAGCGTCATGTTGGCTTCAAGGGATCAGCGATACTAAAGCAGCACCGGTGCAACTGGAATATCAAGAGACTGAACATGATTCCGAGGACTAGAACACTACTGCAAAGTAAAATACCAATTACCAGGTACTTTGCCAGATGTTGGGCGCCTCGCGTACGCTACAACGTGTGCCGTACTCTACCCGCAGCAGCGTTGCATACCAATATCATCGCACATAATGAAGTGAAAAAGGACGATAAGAAGGTTCATTTGGGGTCTTTTAAAGTAGACAAGCCTAAGATGATGATAGCTTTCACCTGCAAGAAATGTAACACCCGATCTTCACACACAATGTCCAAGCAGGCGTACGAGAAAGGTACTGTCTTGATCTCTTGTCCGCACTGCAAAGTGAGACATTTGATAGCAGACCATCTGAAAATATTCCATGATCATCATGTTACCGTGGAACAGTTAATGAAAGCTAACGGAGAACAAGTTAGCCAAGACGTGGGCGACTTGGAGTTTGAAGACATCCCAGATTCGCTAAAGGACGTCCTGGGAAAATATGCCAAGAACAACTCAGAAAATGCATCCCAGCTCCCTCACCCTTCCCAGAAATGAATGAAGAGCTCATGCACAGGCATGTACATAGATATATAACCGTTAAATAGCACGTTTTTCCAGAGACTGAGTCATGACTACTGCCAAAAACCCGCACATCACATATTTTTTTGCGATAACCAGCAGAAGATTTAGGACTAGAGTACATAAAGATGAGCCACTGCTAGATATGAAAAGTTGAACCGCATTTTCAAACGTTCAAACCAACCGAATCATGAAACGGTTGCAATTGTTTGGTAGATCAAAATATTTCTCGCTGGTCTCCAGTGCTGCGAAGGAGGAAGAAGAAGAGGAAGAGGGCTGTGCTGATGCCAAAAGCCTTCTACATAGTACGAGCCATGATATCAAATCGAGATCACTACGCTTCAACGATAAATCGTCCCTCATGTGTTTGCCAACAAAAGTTCTACTGTTAATACTGCGAACTTTGGACTTCAATACATTAGTAACACTATGCCAAGTCAATTCGAGGTTCTACAATTTGATTACGAATGAGTTCCTTTTCCAAAACGTTATTTTGGACTCAAAACTTTCGTTGTTAAAGTTCAATGCTTTGATACACTCCGAGTTCCACACGTCGAACATTGTCACACACAGCGGTGATTGTAGCACACAATCTAGATCACAAAATGCAAGATTCCTCGTAAGATCCATCGAATTCAAAAATCCTCAGTCCCAAGACTCGTTGTTAAAATACAGTAAGTTCTATAATAAGAGTGGCCAAGATTCTATTATTGCTGGATCTTATAAACTCGATTCGTATGATAAAGACGTAAAAAAACTGAATAACATCAGACTAAACGATGAGACTCCCATCATAACTTCAGAACGAATCAAACTGCTTGATAAATTTGAAAGCAATTACTTCCATTATACTTATATTGAGCTAATGCTTGATATTATAGACTATCTACCGAACCTGACCAGAGTGATTCTGAGTGATGTGGAACCGAATTTTAAAATTCCTTTATGGTATTCTGTATTCAACGATGGATCTAGAGATTTTTTCAAGAAAATAATCAAGGGCCAGCAATCCATCACAAACGAAGATTTGAGGACTTTCCAACTATCCAAAAAATTTGTCAAAGAATACGAATCCAAGTATTATTCTCTGCCAAGGTTGAAAATACTGGAAATCAAAGCTAATAATAAAAGACAGAGAACCTCTAATCGTCAACGCCATCACCAAAAGCTCGTACTAAGACCGAGTTTATTCTGCTGTTTCGGCATAATTAATGAACTTAAACTAGAAAATGTAACGATAGACACCGAATCGCTAGATACTCCAATGGAATTCTTACCACTATTTTTAAAGAACGAAGATAACGAACTGTACAGTTTACAGTCTCCTATCACTGCACTTACTTTAGATTCATGTGATGTAGTTCCTGGAAATGGAATATTACGTTTGTTTCACTCTTACTTTAAAATGGTCAAACATCTATCCTTATTGAAGATCAACAGTAAATTCGACTTATTGTTATGCAGTTGTTTCCCATCGTTATCCAATCTAACAATTGATTGTAATAGCAAATGTTTCACTAACGAACAGGTAGTCGGCGAATCATATTATTTCCAACAGCGAAGTTTGGATACAGAAGATGATTTTGATGATTGCAATTCCATGACAGAAACATTATTTGAAGCGCCATCAGATTCGAAGATAATTACTCCTCCGCCGACATCTTCAGTTGTATTGTCCTTAAATCTGAACTATATTTCTAGAACTACAGGAAATGATGTTTCAAATAACCCATCACCAGACAATAACAAAAAGCCCGCCATGTTAACTGCGGCACAGCTACAAACTTTTCAACGACAAAGAATCCCTGAATTTCATTCTTTCTACCATTATTACCGCTTACTTTGGGAGAGACTTCCAAGTAAAAATATTTCTATTAACGTAATCAATATCCCCTTTACCAATGTGTATCCTTTATCCCCTCTATCGTTTTGGGAACATCTAGCAAGAACAATTACTAGTGTTGATGAGACAGATGAGGATGTTGGCGACGAGAACGATCAAGAAACATTAATCGGTTACGAAAATAATTCCATAAGAGATAACATACCAAATGCTAATGCAGTTCCAAATTTAAGTACAGTAATGAGCCCTGAATCAGACATTCACCACACTTACTATTGGAACAACTCTGTAAGGCGTTGCCTAAGAGATAGTTTAATCAAATTGAAAAACCGAACCATCGAATATAGAGATTTAGATGTGGAGGAGTTCTTACAAAATGTGACATTGGAAAATTTTTTCAATGATTTCCAAGATCCAGAGAATTTCAAAGATATTCCAAATATTAACCTCTGGTGTTTCCTGAGAAATTTGTCAAAATTCAAAGCTGTCAAAATAAGAATGCTGAGACATTTTTCATTATGTACACCTAGAACCAGATACGACTGGGAACTATTATTGAAGCCCGTACTGCGTGTAAATGTTCCCATTGAAGTCAGAGATAAGGACGGATTCGTTCTTTATTCTTACGGGCAAAAATAAATGACTTTTTGTAGTGGACTTTATATAGCATATTTATGCAACCAACTTAATATTCATGCATCTTACCCCTTTTTGGAACGGGTTCCATTTTCCACTCTATTTCCGGCAAATTTTGGTACTTACCTAGTAGAAATACACAAACGAATACTAAGAAATGCTAAAAAAATAATCTATATATTTTCATAGGGCAAAGAAGTTATTGTCATCAAAAGTTGGGTAGATAAAACCCTGGTCAGTCAAGGTCGTACAGCAGTTTCTGACGGTAGTTTCATCCAAATTCAAGGATTGCGAGATCAATGGAATGGGAACAGCGAATGAATTAGCGTCTTTGCCCTCACATTGCTTCTTACAAAATTCTAGAATTCTTTGTAACGGACTGGAGCCGGAAGATGTATCGTTATCATCCTTGACAAATAATGATTGCCCATTGTTATTGGATGCACTCTCCAAAGGTTGTTTCATCATTCCACTGGCTATGGAATGACATTTGATGACTTCCAAGTGATGCGTCAATACCTCATTGAATGAATCTATGGGCTTAATCACCGCATACTGTATATTTTTCTTACCACCAAACTCTTTCAAAGCACCAAAAACTTTTACGTAACCGCCAATTTCAAATTGTTGGGCGACTTGCGAACCATAACCTTTACCAGAAGAGTCATCGTTACCGGCAGCCAAGTCATTTGCATCTTCGCTCCATTTTCTCACTTCTATTTGACCAGTTCCATCCTCAATAGTTAAAAAAATATTTGCAGTATGGTCTGTAATGTTTCTCACCACACCTACAAAACAAACGTGATGAAGTTCTTGGTTATGCGAAACGAAGGGGCCGTCCTGAATATCCTGTTTGGACTCTAGAATTTGTTTGATCGTCACAGGTGTCAAGGTGTTAACTCTAGTGTTAGTTTCCGACTCCCCACTACCTGGGCGAGACTCAGAGTTCTCAAAGCCACCGCCCGTTACTGATGAATATTCGTTATATGGTTGATAGGCTATATTGGAATCCCATCGATTGTTAGTAATTTTAACATTCGCCAATAAAAATGAAAAAAATGGTGCAGAAAAGAGCAAATCCTCCAATTCATAGCACTAATACATACTTGCCATTATGTATTTGCTTAAACTAGCCTGTTCTAGATAGTCGCTATCGATTTTGCCACATTACTTCCACCTTAAGTTGATATAATATTGCTTATTATAAAGGAAAGAACGCGTTTCCTAACGCGTTTCGTATATGGCGATAATTATCTAAGAAACTTCGCATCGTGAAAAAAAAGATGAAAATTGAAAATGGAAGCTCATCGAGGCCAAAGGAATTGCTAAAAAGAAGCTATCAAACCAGGCAAAAAGTAAACTAGTGGTTGCAAAATTATGGAGACGTTATTGCATACAAAATTATTGCTGTCTGCAGAAGTAGAATCTCTGAAAAGTGGTTCTTTCGACCAGACATATGTGAAAAAGGCTGAACATATCATCAGTGGTGAATCATACCAGCTAGTACAGCAATTTGTGGACAAATTTAAGGGAAAAATTAGTATTTCGGGAGAAATATCCACATCTAGTGTTATTGCTGCTCTAAATGACTTTCTTAACGTTGAGGTTTTCAAAATGGGCCAAGAAAATGAGATGCTATTTTTGGCTATTGCCTTCTTACAGACCTTTATTCAAAATAACTACACAGGCCCAGCAGCTAGGTTGGAAGCAATCTCAGGTTTGTTTGGCAAAACTGGAATTGAAATAGGAGCAGTTAATACAGCCCTTTCCCGTTCATTAGCCATTATGGGCCAGCCTGCCTACGAATTTATGGATGATCCATTGTATATGGTTTTATCACTATTATTACTTGAAAGGATAACCGGCCAAAAAAGCTTATTTGATGTTACCCCGGATCAAGAAGTTCCGCTACCTATTATCTCTGCTGAGTCTACTCCTGGATTATTAGCTGTAGCTTATTGGTGGTGGGCAAGAGCTCTTTTGACGCAATTGTCACTGATTCCAGAACCTTCTGGGTTCCAAGCTAGTGTTGCATCTGCAATATATCAGTCTGCTGACCTTGCATATGCGATAACTAAGGAATTACCGGAGAATATTCACGAAGATTTCAAAAGAGAACTTTATGCAATGTACTATCTAGAGAATGTCAAATGTTCATTGGCCATCAACACAGAACATTTGTGTCTGCCATCCTTGACCAGAGCGAAAAAGATAACAAATTTTGAATTTGTAATGACGGGTGCACGCGCTACTAGAACTAAATATCAGCAAAAGGCTCATGCCGGTTTGATCATTCTTGCCAAATCCTTCACATTTCAAAATTTTGCTTTGAGAACGACATCTGCTACACCAGAAACATTTGCTTTAGAGTCCGATCTATTATTGGAGAAGCCTCATTTTGAGTCCATTGCTGATGAACCTCTAGACGAGCAAATTTATAGTAAAAGACAAAAGGTAGACCTAAATGAAGGTTATGAAGAAGATAAACTATTGCCATTGGCACTACGTCAAGAAAATATTCCAAAGTTGTTGCTGGATTTGAACCCTAACGATCAACCTACCCTATCTGATTACGACAACATCCAGTTGCTGTTACGTCTTTACACCATAAAGAACACAACTCCGGCCAAGGATCCTCTTGTGGAAGAAGAACTTACTGCTTTGCTTTCTAGAATATTATATCAAAACGGTGAGAAAAATTGGTCTATTTTCGCCCGATCATTATGGGAAAGGTCAATTATTGAGACAACAAAGGCTAAAACTATTGAAAGAGGACTTTTACAAATGCAATCCCTCGTAGAAGAATTGGATTTGAAGATTAAGAGTAAATTGGTTCCAAGTTCAAACGAAATCAATGTTGCTAGCAGGCTGTCATACATCCACCAGCTGCCGTTCATCCCTAGGTGGCAATTGGATGCCACCTTAGCTGAAAAATATATGTCGCTGGGTATTTTGAAGTCCGCTGTGGAAATTTATGAAAGACTTGGTATGGCATGCGAGACTGCATTATGTTATGCCGCTGTTGGAGATGAAAAAAAGGCAGAAGAAATCCTTCTACAAAGAATAAATGAAAATGATTCGGATGCCAGGGCTTACTCCATTTTGGGTGATATAAAACAGGATCCATCCCTATGGGAAAAAAGTTGGGAGATTGGAAAATACGTCAACGCAAAAAATTCCCTCGCAAAGTATTACTTTAATCCTCCTCCAAAGTCCGGAGTACAACCAAATTACTCTGCTACCTTGAAACATTTAAATGACTCGTTAAGACAATACCCATTAAGCTTTGAAACGTGGTATTTTTATGGTTGCGTTGGATTACAATGTGGTAAAATGCAGATAGCTGCGGAGGCATTTACCAGATGTGTTTCATTAGACCCTTATCATGCTCTTTCATGGTCAAATTTGAGCGCTGCATATACGAAAATGGATAAATTGAAAGAAGCTTATAGTTGTTTGAAAAGAGCCATTTCATGTGACGCTCAAAAGAACTGGAAAATTTGGGAGAATTACATGCTTGTTGCTGTTAAGTTGAATGAGTGGGAGGATGTCTTAACTGCATGTAAACAATTAGTCAGTATTAGGAGGGACAAATCTGGCGAAGGTTCCATCGACTTACCAATTATTGAAAAACTAGTAGAACTATTAGTGACTAGTGAATATCCAGAGGAGCCGCAGCAATTATCTTATTTTCAAAAGAGCTGTACTGAGTTTATCTGTAACACTTTACCTCAGGTAATTACAACCAGTGCAAGATGTTGGCGATTGGTCGCAAGAGTAGAACTTTGGAGGAAGAGACCATGGGCCGCCCTAGAATGCCACGAGAAGGCTTACAGGGCCATTTCTCACAATCCTGATTTAGAAGTTGAAGAAAAGGTTTGGAATGATACAGTGGATGCTTGCGAAGATTTGGTGGCTGCATATGAATCACTTGGTGAAATGGAAGGTAAATATGGGCCAGGCAGTCTGGTTTGCAAAGACTGGAAATACAAGTGTAGATCTACTATCAAAGCTCTAATGAGTAAGGGCAAAGGCAGATGGGATGACTCTCCTGGTTGGGATAGGCTAGTGGAAGCAAGAAGCCAAATATGAAGAGCACCTTTCATGTATAATCTGTGTATATTACGTAATGTTTGTATAAATAGATACATATGGACATGAATCAAGCATATCTAGTAGAAGTTTTTATATTTTATCTCCTTGGCTGGGTGGTCTCATCTGTGAAAGGAGAGCCTCAATTATGTTGAGCTTGTTTAAAACTTTACACTCAAAATCTTCTTGCCTTTTCTTTATCACCTCGAGTTCGTTGTGAAGATAATCTAGACATATTTCCAATTCCATATTAGAGTCCGACCACGATTGCTCAGCAGCCATTTGTGGAGGCAGTACTGTCTCGCTGAACCTATTTGTACCCTTGTTTATCTTAGGGCTTTTGATGACTTTCCCGACGTCGTTATCCTTAGACAGAATCATGGGGATCGTGTGAAGAGTAGGCGGAATTCCAATCGTTATTGAATCCAGGGGCAGCGGTTGTGAGCCTGAATGCTCATCGTCGGAGCTGTGGTTATTCGGATGTTCAGCGGATGATAATTGTTGAAACGGATCAGGCCCCGGATGACTTTTAATGAAAGAAGATGATGATGAGGATGAAGATGATTCATTTCCAAATTTAGTTCTTGGTTTTGGATGTTCTGGTGCTTCGTCCAAGAGTGCTCCCATCAGCTTCAACTGGGAAGGAGAGAATTGGGCTCGATCTGCGCTGAAGAGGTCCTTCAGTCGACGAAATTTGGTTTTCAACGTCCTTGATTGTCTATATCTTGACCCAGTCTGTCTGTTGTACTCATCGAGCACCCTTTGCCAGCTATCTTGTCTGTAGGCATATGGTTTCAGATGAGGTTTGTGCCGTATCAGTAGTCGTAGAAGCAGCTCCACAGGATCCACCGATTCATCCATTATGGTTGGCTCCGCCTAAACCTTTCAAAGTATCGTTAAACCATGTTGTTATCAATGGTTCAACTCACCCGAATGGAAATAACGCTTATTTTGACGCCGTAATCGAAGGATGTGAAGAACTTATCAAGACTTGAAAATAGAGAACAAAAGAGATTTAAGAATAACTATGTGGAGACTAACCAGAAAAATCAGCACTAGAATCCATATTTCTAATCAGCTGTCGCCCATTTCTAACAAGGCAATTGGAACAGTTCCTGTTTTTCGTTTTTATTCTTCCAGCCCAGAGCAGAAGTATAGAAAGAAACTTTTGGAAGAGGCTCAAAAACAAGGTTTTAACAGCATAGAAGAGTTGAAAAATCATTTGAAAGAGACTATAGAGTCTAAGAAGCGGGAATTTAATAAAATCGACCCCCTGAAAGAACTAGAGGATTACCAACAAAAAACTCAAATGGAAAATAACAACTCCAAGCATTTGATGACGAAATCAAGAAGTCCTCTCGATCCAAGTGCTCCTAAAGTTCCCTTCAAAACATTGGACTCTTTTTTGGATGTTGGAAAACTGAAGGACTTATCGAAACAGGAAGTAGAGTTTCTTTGGAGAGCAAGATGGGCACAAAAAGATAATACATTATGCGCCGTGATTCCTGTCTCCGTTTATGATAAGATGATGGCAAATGCCAGGAATAACCCTATATTCGTGTTGCCACTTCCTAGACAAGTTCAATCTGAGGATGCAAAACCGAACGAAGAACAGGGAATGGAACTACACTACATCCAATGGCAGTTTGTCGGACCCCAAACAACACATTGTATGATGACTTCCCTAGCAGAATACAAACTACACCAGGAATTTGCAAGGCCACATACTACTTTGCAGTTCCATTCTGATTTGGTCAAGGATAAGGGAATTGTTTTTATGAATGGCCATGTTGAACCGGATACAAACGTGAATGTACAGGATGCACAGCTGTTATTGCTAAACGTGCAAAGGTTTTATGGTGCAATGGGTGAAGAAACTCCAGTTGCTAAACAGAGAGTGCAGTTATTAAGAGATTTCTCTAAGGCCTCTCCGGGATTCACCGTCGAGAAATTGATTTCGCTATCACAGTCCATGGAAAATTAACGAAGAATTACTCCCGTATACGTATATATATATATATATATATATTAATGACACCTGTAAATAATTACGTACTACATCATCTGCGACAAGCGTACAGTTTCTTTACACAGTTATCAGCATGACTCTTGTATTTTCATAATGAAAAATGAAAATAAAAATTTTAGTACGTGAATATAATACGTAGAAAGAACAGGCTAAAAAAGTACGAAAAGCAACTTCATTGAATTTCCGCATTCATCCTTCAATTATGGCCAGCAAGACTTTGAGGGTTCTTTTTCTGGGTCCCAAAGGTACGTATTCCCATCAAGCTGCATTACAACAATTTCAATCAACATCTGATGTTGAGTACCTCCCAGCAGCCTCTATCCCCCAATGTTTTAACCAATTGGAGAACGACACTAGTATAGATTATTCAGTGGTACCGTTGGAAAATTCCACCAATGGACAAGTAGTTTTTTCCTATGATCTCTTGCGTGATAGGATGATCAAAAAAGCCCTATCCTCACCTGCTCCAGCAGATACTAATAGAATTACACCAGATATAGAAGTTATGGCGGAGCAATATGTACCCATTACCCATTGTATAATCAGCCCAATCCAACTACCAAATGGTATTGCATCCCTTGGAAATTTTGAAGAAATCATAATACACTCACATCCGCAAGTATGGGGCCAGGTTGAATGTTACTTAAGCTCCATGGCAGAAAAATTTCCGCAGGTCACCTTTAAAAGAGTGGATTGTTCTTCCACATCTGAATCAGTGAACCAATGCATTCGGTCATCAACGGCCGATTGCGACAACATTCTGCATTTAGCCATTGCTAGTGAAACAGCTGCCCAATTGCATAAGGCGTACATCATTGAACATTCGATAAATGATAAGCTAGGAAATACAACAAGATTTTTAGTATTGAAGAGAAGGGAGAACGCAGGCGACAATGAAGTAGAAGACACTGGATTACCACGGGTTAACCTACTCACTTTTACTACTCGTCAAGATGACCCTGGTTCTTTGGTAGATGTTTTGAACATACTAAAAATCCATTCACTCAACATGTGTTCTATAAACTCTAGACCATTCCATTTGGACGAACATGATAGAAACTGGCGATATTTATTTTTCATTGAATATTACACTGAGAAGAATACCCCAAAGAATAAAGAAAAATTCTATGAAGATATCAGCGACAAAAGTAAACAGTGGTGCCTGTGGGGTACATTCCCCAGAAATGAGAGATATTATCACAAATAATATGTTATATAGTCTTTTTATTTATGTATCCTAAAATCTTGTCAAAGCGCACTTTTATATGCTTAAACCTGGCAATGTGGAACTCTTGATGTTTGAATCGATGCCTGGGATTTCTTGACGCGGTTTCTTGTTGATGAATCCATTCATGTTTGGTAACGCATGTGGTTCAAGTGTAGCTGGTGGTGGCGGGGCCGCACCGAATTCACTCTTCTCTCTCACAGCATTGATGTCGTTATTGATGCCAAAAAACCATCCATTTATCTTCTTATTGTTATAAGTTGGATCATCATATGCATTAGGATCAATTGGCCTCGCTCTAGTCCAAAATCTTATGGTTCTATCCTTAGCTGCTGTGGCAAATATATGTCCTACTGGATTATATGATAACGAAGTGATACACTTATCATGGGCGTATGGAATAGTCAAAATAGGTTCGTTTAGATTTTGTAAAAGATCAAAATGCTTTAGCGAGCCGTCATAGCACGCCAGAGTGAACATAGATTCATTTATTGGGTGCCATTCTAGTGTCATATAATCCGTTTCATCTCTTACACACATTAGTTCCTTCATACTGTATCTAATGTCGAACACACGACACGATTTATCTTTTGAAATCGCCATTAATAGATTTCCCTTGGTGGGTTGAAATCGCGTCTTCAAGACAGTATGTTTGAACTTCAGAATTGATGATATGCAGTTTCCGGAACGCGGATCCCACAGTTTTACTAAATTGTCCTTAGATGCGGAGGCAATTAACCCCATCTCGGGATGCCAATCACAACTTTTCACGTCCCAGTGGTGCCCCGATAATACTCTTTCTTGTTTGCCATTGCTGAAGTTCCAAATCTTCAAAATATTATCATCTGAACAGGTAACAAATTTCGAGTCGTTACTACTGAATGCCATATCCCTAATACTTTCCGTGTGTGCAGCATCAATTTCTTTAACCATACTAAAGTTTGGTTGCCATATCTTAATCATTCCATCTGCGTCCCCACTAATCATCCAATCACTGTCGTGAGAATATTTCATTGTAGTCACAGCCGAATCATGTGCTTGCATGAGGGTTTCAAACGTAAACGAAGATGCGTTCCATAGAGAAAATTCTCCGCTATAAGTTGCTACTACAAGTCTTCTGCCTTCTGGGGTCCACTGGATAGCGGGTATCACATGTTTCACTTTATTCGAGCTTAAATGCGTAAATTTGCTGGGCAAATTGATGACTCGATCTCGACCTCTGTAGGCATTAGGCGGCATTATATCTATTGTGTATGAAGTTTCTGGCTCTACCACTAGATTCGGTAATCCATGTCGTCTGTTGTAATATAGGTTAATATACGGAGAACTCACGTCTACCGATCGTCTCTGTGTCACATATTTCTTCAGAGGTGGTTGTTGTGACTGCTGGATTTGATTCTGATTCTGGTACTGGTTCTGATTATGTCCGTCCATAACGTGTCTATTTTGAGCTTCTTAATATCTACCCAGCAACCTGTATATCAGTGCTTTCTTTAATTATACTTCCCTTGACAAATCGATACGTCGGCCCTCAAAAGAAGAGGAAAAAAAATAGAAAAAAAAATAGAAAATAAAAATGTCAGTAATTCTAATGATGACACAAATTCAAATAGTAACATTGAATACTGTTTAACAGAACAATTAACCACTTTTAACTAGAAATACTAACAAAGAATTTGTTAACGTATTCTTAGGAAGTAAAGTACTTCAATTATTGCTAGAAATGACTGCTCAGATTCCGTATCAACATAGCTCGGGATACATCTCTCATTTTCACAATAATGAGCTTGATGCAGGCAGGGGAAGGGATTATAATGTAACCATTAAGTATCTAGATGATAAAGAAGAAAATATAGAAGGCCAAGCAGCAAAGATTAGTCACAATGCGAGTCTGCATATTCCCGTTTTATTGTGCTTGGTAATCTCGCTTGGTGGCTTTATTTTTGGATGGGACATTGGAACCATCGGTGGAATGACAAATATGGTTAGCTTTCAAGAAAAATTTGGCACAACTAATCTTATCCATGACGATGAAACAATTTTTGTATCTACTAAGAAACTTACTGATCTGCAAATAGGCCTAATTATCAGTATTTTTAACATCAGTTGTGGCGTAGGGGCTTTAACTCTGTCAAAAATCGGTGATTGGATTGGTAGGAAAGGTGGTATATGGTTTGCCTTAGTAGTGTACTGCATCGGTATAACAATTCAAATTCTCTCCTATGGAAGGTGGTATTTTTTGACATTGGGAAGAGCCGTAACGGGAATCGGTGTGGGAGTAACCACTGTCTTGGTGCCAATGTTTCTCTCCGAGAATTCTCCACTAAAAATCAGAGGCTCCATGGTATCTACGTATCAATTGATTGTAACATTTGGCATACTAATGGGAAACATTTTAAATTTCATATGCGAAAGATGTTATAAAGATCCTACACAAAATATAGCCTGGCAATTGCCATTGTTCTTGGGATACATTTGGGCAATTATAATTGGAATGTCACTTGTTTACGTTCCCGAATCTCCACAGTACTTGGCAAAAATCAAAAATGATGTGCCCTCTGCTAAATACTCTTTTGCGAGGATGAATGGCATCCCTGCGACGGATAGCATGGTAATTGAATTCATCGATGATTTGCTGGAAAATAACTATAATAATGAGGAAACTAACAACGAATCAAAAAAGCAAAGCTTAGTTAAAAGAAACACATTTGAATTTATTATGGGAAAGCCAAAGTTATGGTTGAGACTGATTATTGGTATGATGATAATGACATTTCAACAGCTGTCCGGAATAAATTATTTCTTTTATTACGGAACTTCTGTTTTCAAAGGTGTCGGGATTAAGGATCCTTATATTACTTCAATCATACTGTCAAGTGTTAACTTCCTTTCTACGATATTAGGCATATATTACGTGGAGAAATGGGGCCGCAAGACATGTTTATTATATGGTTCAACAAATTTATTATTTTATATGATGACATATGCTACTGTGGGGACATTTGGAAGAGAAACGGACTTCTCAAATATTGTTTTAATTATCGTGACTTGTTGTTTTATTTTTTGGTTTGCAATAACATTGGGCCCAGTTACATTTGTACTAGTGTCCGAATTGTTCCCTCTAAGAACGAGGGCCATATCAATGGCTATTTGCACATTTATCAATTGGATGTTCAATTTCTTAATATCACTTTTAACACCGATGATTGTATCCAAAATTGATTTCAAACTAGGATACATATTTGCTGCTTGCCTATTAGCGTTGATAATATTCAGTTGGATACTAGTACCTGAAACGAGGAAAAAGAATGAGCAAGAGATCAATAAAATATTTGAACCGGAGTAGATATTACATAATATAAATAGAAGAAGTAGCAAAGTGCAGTTTTTTTTTCCATAATAAATAACCATCAGTAACTAAGTGGCCGTGAGGACTGACCACATTTTCTTTACATACAGTAAAGTAAATAAATCTATCAAATATTTTGATTATTACTTTTAGATAAAACCCTTCTCTATTAGAAAATCTCTTATTATATCCCAGTACCCATCTTGAATAATAGTATCATTGTGTGAACCAAGTGGAAATTCGAAAATCTTTTTGTTGGAACTAGGACATGTTTCGTACAGTTTCCTCATGTGGAAGGGTGGAACGATTTCATCTTTTAATCCACTTAAAAACAAGAATGGCGTCTCTGAACTACAGCTTCCCATAAGGCCTTCTGAATTCCAGATTTCGTGACATAAAAGCGTAAAGCGTTTCAAAAGGGGGAAAATATATGGGATAACTTTTCGAATACTCAAAAATGTATTCTCCAGTATAACGCCATCGCATAGATCCCGAAATTTTGAAGCAATGTAAAGAGCATTAGCACCACCTAGAGATCTACCATACAATACTAGTTTTCTCTTTGAATGGAAAGAATCTGTTGACAAATGCGATATGACACAATCAGCGTCCAATTTCAAACCCTTTTCGCTGGGTGAACCTTCTGAGTTACCATAACCACGATACGAATAAATAAATACACTCATTCCAAACTGACGATAGAAAATGTCAATTATTGGTATAAAGTATCCAATATTACCGGCATTGGGACATAAGATCAACACAGTACTTGTTGAGTTTTCATTCTTGATATCCCATGCCTCGAGTTTAATGTGGTCTTGTGTAATTAGGGTTAGCTTTTCATAAGGAATTCCACGGGAATCAGGAGTGTCAACATGATTCCTGGCGCCTTGAGCCCATGATGGGTAGACTAGGCGATTTTGGTAGTGATAAAGGGTCGCAACCGATATTGTTGTTAGCGCTACCAAGCCACCCAAGAACATCTTAGAAACTTTCCACAACATGAGACCAGAAAAGGATTCTACAGCGCAATTGACGGAGAAATAAAAAAGGGAGCAGGTGTGGGCTTGATTCGAGTTATTTCGAGGAACGCACCTCTCTAAGTATAAGAACAACCCAATTGTGAGTAGATCAATTTAAGAGGTGTTAATGATCGTTGCGGGTAATTAATTAACCAAAGACTATATAGAATAAAAAGTAATAAGAAAGACTAACAATAGAAAGATATAAGAAAAAGAAAAATTGGTAGGTATCCAGGTGAAAAGCGGGGACAGTTGCTTTCTACTCCGAAAGAGCTCCCTGGAAGTAGAATCCTACAACAATAATGATATATAGTAATATCAACATGGAACCCTTGAAATAGTTACTTTTACCCTCAGCATACAAATAGGTGAACATGAAAACACTCGTCATAGCACCAAATATGTCCCAACGGGGAAAGACTAATGGGAACATCTGTGTTCTGATATTAATCATCGACTTTTTAACATTCCACGTATAGAAAATGGAATAAATGACTAAGGATGGGATTTGTAAAAGACAAACCTGTAAAGCATAAGCACTACCGATTTCCATTGATAACGCTACATTACCATGGATGGCAAATGAAATGGCATTCAAAAACTCTGTCGTATTGGGGACCAGAGCAAAAATGGTGAGACCTAGAAACTTTGGATTCAAGGAGGGAATATCTTCTAGGACAGCATCAACACAGGAAACAAGGATTTCTGCAATTATTGCGTACAGGAGCGTAGACATAAGTAAAATACAAGTAGACTTGCTTCTTGACCAATTGGGTGCATCGTGAGAATTTTGTTCCTGTTGTTCTGGTGCGGTCGAGGTTGGGTCCGCAATTGGCAATTGCCAAATCATCTTTGCATGTGTTCTAAGGGTGAACCACAAGCCAATGATATAAGCACAGAAGAGAACAATGGCACAAGATATGGACATAGGTTGAATGACATGGGTGAATAAACGGTTGAACTTCAGGGGAGGATGCGAGAAAGTACAGTCACGGTCGTTAGCACCGTCTGCACAGTTTACCGAGTAGCCGCCATATATCTCGTATAAAACGGTGGGGACAAACATTACAATCACGGAAAATATTAACAATGCGGAAGAGACACCAGCGCTAGCAGGGTTGTATCTTTGTGTTTTCCTATTTAGAGCACCACCGCACATGGACAGACCTGGTAATAATAGAACGGCACCTAGAATGGAACCAATCATGGATCCTTCCACTAGAAGACCCTTTTTTTGTTGTAATGCAACGCAGTACAAGAAAATTTCCACAATGGTCGAGAAAAATGCATTAATGACAGCACCGACACCCATGGAAGTTTGAGCAGAGATCGATGCGACTGCTTGTCCAATGTAAAATGCTAGTGGGATGGTGGATGTCAAACAAAGAATGAATATTGAGGATTCGTACGTGAACCACGTTTTCCAATGCAGGAAATTTTTCAAAACATAAAAGTCGAAAATTGTAAAGAAAACGATGGATATTAAATTCACAACAATAACATTTGTACCATCAACTGTGTACTTGTAGTAATGCCAGCCAGCGGCACGGAACGTACATAAGAGGATATTTTTGTTCAATTGCTGCTGGGTTATTTCATTTTCGTGCGATTGGGAGGAGTTCTCGACATATTTGAAGCCTAATGCAAGCGGATGTCTTCTGCAATGATACATAATTTGCCAAAGAACATTACTCATGGGAATGGTAAACACCAGGAGCCAGAGGCAAAGAGATAAGACGGCAAGGATGGGTTGCAAGACGAGATGGAAGATTGTATAGAAAAGAACACGACCCCAGCTCCATTTTCCTCTCCCAAAGTACCGTCTTTGAGCCGCTGCGTGCGGAATTTCGTGTCTAATAGAATTATATGATGGATGGTTCGAGTTAAGCGGTGTTACTGTTGTGTTAGCGGGCGGCATCAAAGACGAAGATTCCGTTGCAGGGGCCGGATGGTCCTCTCTTTGCTGAAACTTGGCCTGAGACTGGTGGAAGACCAGCCTGTTGGAGTATGAAGTCACCCAATTGTAGAATTGCTGCATACTAATACCTTCATCCTTATCTTCTTGTAAATATTGCTCGTCCTGCAACAAGTATACCATTTTGCCAAAAGGCCAAAGGAAATAATTGGCGAGCTTATACAGACACTTGGAGTACTCCTTCGCAGAGTTCGTTACCAGTCCTCCGCCGCCTAGTAAAAATACCACAATAGCCGCCGAGTAGAAGAGTATCGCAATGGGGAAACCGAACAAAATAAACCATAGCACATTGGAACAAGTCACCTCCCAGGTAATAGTCTTCAACTGAGTCTCGTGAATGTCTTGCGCCGCGGTTCTTTGAACTGAACGGTGTTTCTTATATAAAGCAGGCTTCCATATCCTGATACCGAAGGGGTGGGTCTCGTTGATGGCGTCCTGTCTTTCTCGTAAAGTGAATGACTCTGTGGACGAAGCATTAGACGCCTGGTCATTGTTTTCCAAGTGTGAAGGCGACTGGCAATTGATCTCGTCTATAAGTAAATCATGGCCGTGCGAGTCGTGTATAATGAACCGACTGTCATCATTGGCGTCCTCGTCATCATTGTCATCATGAGGTAATTCCCGGATAGATGAATGCATTCGTTTCGGAGAGCTGGGAGTAGCTGTATTTAAGTCTGGCACAGAGTGCGACTTGGAGGATAGCGACTCTAGTGTGGGCGGCAAGTGTTGTTGGTGCTCGTGGTGGTGCAGCGTGTTGTTGCTGCTATGTACGATTGGTGATTGCGAGCTTACAGATCGCTTGGATTTATTGGCATGCAGGGCGAACTTCAACCCTTCATGCAGACCCTCAAGATACCTGATATCGTTTTGGATCTCCTTTGGATCATCGTCCACGCTAAATATTCTATGAGGAGTCGAGGCAGATGTAGTTGGGGTCAGAACCTCCTCTTTAAGACGATGGTCTCCAGAGGTACTGTTACCACTGGCAGAAATGTGGTTATTTTTGGCCATTGCTGCTTACCGCTCTTCTAGCTAGCAGTTATTTCACTTTCATTCTCAGCATCCCTCATGTTTATTATCTTCTTTATCTAATATAAATTAGGAACTAAATAATCCTCTCACCGTATAAAGCGACAGTTCCGTGACGGTTACTATTATGAATATCTCAACGGAAAGAGGGCATTAAAAGATCATAATAGTTGGTACTCTTGTATTATATATATATATATATATATCACTATATTTTAACACTTTTACTGCTCAATTGTGCCATATACTTCGCCTTATTGCGTACATTCTTCACCTTGTATCCCCCTACCTCAGCGTGTATGGTGATATCGCGTTTTTTCATAAACTGAGAATGGGGCTTTTTCTATAACGTGTATTATGAAAAAAAGAAAATAAAAATCAAGAATTAAGCACTTGTATATGCTACAGTAAAGACCTCTTCAACTTCTGCAAGACAATCAAAAAAAAAATGATGCGTCGCACGCTATTACATTCATTCGCTACGCTGCTATTTTCTTTGTCGTTGTGGTCAGCTGCGGTCATGGCAGCTGTGACAACTCAGGTTACAGTAGTAACAAATGTCGCAGGGGCCCTGGTTACGGAGACCACAATATGGGACCCTGCCACCGCTGCTGCTGCTGCTACAACTATCGCTCAAACAGGTTTCTTCACTACGGTATTCACTACCACTAACGATGTCGGAACCACCGTCACTCTTACTCAGACAGTCAACAGAGCCACTATGCTACCAACCACGAGGACTTCTACCTCATCTACTGGTAAGACAACCACCACTGTTCCTACCGCAACTTCATCGTTGTCTTCGGGACTGTATTTATCTACAGTTACCACGACAAACGATTTGGGTACCACAGTTACATTGACTCAAACGTTCACACATTCTAGCACCAGTGCTACTTCATCCGCCTCCTCGTCTGTGTCCTCGTCTGTATCTTCGTCTGGTTCATCGTCCAGTGTAAAGACGACCACATCGACAGGGAGCGCAGTAGCTGAAACAGGCACCAGGCCAGACCCCTCCACAGACTTCACAGAGCCTCCTGTGTCTGCTGTCACTAGTCTATCTATTGACTCATACATTACCGTCACTGAAGGTACAACCTCCACTTACACAACCACACGTGCGCCAACGTCCATGTGGGTCACCGTTGTTAGACAGGGCAACACTATCACTGTGCAAACTACTTTTGTCCAGCGTTTCTCCTCCCAGTACGTAACAGTCGCTTCTCCCTCCGTGGGGTCTATTGGGATGGGTACTTTAACCGGTACTGTAGGCGTTATTAAATCTGCAATAAAGAAAACAGTTTCGCATAATGAGGCCCAGCATTTAGGTATGAGTTCGTTTACTTCAATTTTGGGTGGGCTATTAACGGTTTTAATTTGGTTCTTATAAATTTTTATTCAGAAATAAACATAAACATATACATATATAAGAGTAAAAATAAAAAAATAATATTTTACAGGGTTAAAAATAAAGAAAACCATCACTCCTTTTCTATTTCATATTCCATGACAAACTTGATGCATCAGCAATCTTTCTACCGCCGAAGAGCCAAAACGTTAATAATATCAATGCCATGGCAGCACAAATACAGCCCCCAATCAGGTAAACTATACCTAAAAATGGATTTCTACCGCCAAGGTGAGAACCGTGAGTCAAGTAGATTCCCTTCTTACCATTAAACTCCAATACTGGCCAATGCAGACCGATATCCAACTGGTATTCACCCGCTGGCAAAGTATCGTTTTTATTGATTCTGATCAGTTTTGTAATTTTATCAAAAGCACCTGGCCTCATCCAGTTTTGGAACTCTTCCCAATCCTGAATATCAGGAATATTCGTCTCGTTGTATCCATCTGGATACATCTTTTCCCAATATGGTGGAGGTGCTATCTGTGTATAATTGTATTTGGTTTTTTTGTACCTTTTTTTATCAGATTCCCAATTGATTCCTTTATTTGTCAATGAATAGTTGTTAGACGTATCCCCTACATTTGTTAACTGCAGGGGGAACGTGTCGTTGAACATTGAGTTCGCAATTAGGCCACATGGATAGTATATTTTACCATCGGCGTTCTTAGATAGTGGCTTACAATTTATACCGGTTGCATCATGCACCGTCTCATAAGAGGCGTCCTCCCCACGTATCTGATCTTCGCTAAAAGATAGTACATATCTTCTGTGATTGGCAGCAAATTTTTCCAGCACATAATTCAAATATACGTTATTTTTCATATCACTTGGAGTAGTGAACCTGATTTGGCATGTACCTCTTTGTTTTGTGAAGTCATCTGATTCATCATCCACAAACCTCCATTGTGGTGCAGTATTATATGTTTTATATTTGTGAAAGACAAATTGCCAATGTTCAGAAGGGATGTCGCTCCATGATGAGGTCGCGTTAGTCATACAGTCCTGGTAATATATGGTTACTTCATCCACTTTGGAGTTCTGTGCTAATATGCACCCTCCTACAATAACAAATACAACAGCAATTAACAGATAAAGAGGCAAAACTGTCCTCGGCGTTAACACCGGGTTTATAGCCGCTAATCTTTGTTGAGTGAATGTATCCTCTTTGGGTCTTCTGTTCTTTGTACGCACAGGCTTTACTTCATCCTCTTCAAACTCAGAAGCATCGACGTCTTCTTCTTCTTCTGGGTTGTCCCCGGACACTATAGCTCCTTTATCCTTTCTACGGAATACTTCACCAACTTGGCCCAAATCGAAATTTACCATTCTTCAATATTTTACCACCCTCTCGTATTTCTAAAAGGACACTTAATTGTTTTCTGGTCTGTACTGATGATTTAATTTGATCTATTTATTTTATCATCATACAAGATTCCTTTTCTTTAATTTCGCGCATAATAATAATCGTTGGAAAATCAACTGTCAAAAGCCACCAAAACAGCAGACAAAGTTGACACTACAGCATTGGACACATACTACCAGAACGCACATTTGCATTTTGCCACACCTGTACACTGGTTACTGGCACTATCTTGCGGTGGTCGCTAAGGCGTACTACACTCGTTACGCCATTTGGGTTTATTGCAGCACGGTTCATTTACTTGTCCTCCTGATTTGTTAATACCTCTTGCAATTGCATTAAACATATATATATATGTACATATTTCTTGTAAATCTTTCAAACTATTCTATTGGTCTCTTTACGATAGTCCTCATCTACTTAGCCGAGCACTATTGAAATGTAAATGCTGTGATATTGTTTGAAATTAATTGGTTTTGAAACGTAGTAACGTAACGCAAAGCAAAAAAGAAACAGGACAAGGATGAACAATGATGCAATGGAGCATACCCTTGGTGGAGGTATACTTACCACATCTGGGTCTAAGCAGAGAAAGACCTCTAAGTTTGTAATGGGTAAATATACGTTATACGAAACCAAAGATCGAATGTATATTGTTGGAAGCAATAAAAGGGAAACCATGTTTCGTATTCTAGAAATTGATCTTACTGTGCCCCGTGGAGAATTAACTGTGTTGGAGGATAATGTCTTCTTCACCAGAAATGAAATCATGAATGTACTAGCAAGTTTAGAAGAAGCAACTGAAGATGGTCTACATAAGAAAATTACAGGATACGGTCTTCTGGGATTCATTAAATTCACCTGTTGGTACTATTTAATAATGGTTACCAAGTATAGCCAAGTTGCAGTGATTGGCGGTCATGGTATTTATCACATTGATGGTATTGATATTATTCCTATTACGAACAACTATAAAAAACCTGAAAAAAGTTCAGATGAGGCAAGGCTATTGAATATATTTAAGGATTTAGACCTAACAAAAACCTTTTATTTCAGTTATACCTACGATATCACAAATACTTTACAAACCAATATATTGAGAGAGAAATTAAAAGCGGTTGACCGATGTGATATTACAATACCTTGCGGGATAACCGACTATAACGAAATGTTTGTTTGGAATAACAATTTATTATCTCCTATTTTTGCTTGTATTGACACTGTTTTTGATTGGTTCCAATGCATTATACATGGATTTATTGACCAGGTTAATGTTTCAGTTTTGGGTAAGTCCATATATATTACTTTAATCGCAAGAAGATCTCACCATTTTGCTGGTGCACGCTTTCTAAAGCGTGGTGTTAACAATAAAGGACATGTTGCTAACGAAGTCGAAACTGAACAGATTGTAACAGATATGATTTTGACTCCATTCCATCAACCGGGAAATGGATTTTTTGATAGTGATCGATACACTTCTTTTGTACAACATCGTGGCTCAATCCCCTTATACTGGACCCAGGATGCGTCCAATTTAACCACAAAGCCACCTATAAGAATCAATGTGGTAGATCCATTTTTTTCTCCGGCTGCGTTGCATTTTGATAACTTGTTTCAAAGATATGGTGGCGGAACCATTCAAATACTGAACTTAATTAAAACCAAAGAAAAGACGCCAAGAGAAACTAAGTTACTCTGGGAATTTGAACAATGTATAGATTATCTGAATGAATTTTTACCAACACTAAAGAAATTAGATTACACCTCTTGGGATATGAGCAGGGCTTCTAAACAAGATGGTCAAGGTGTTATTGAATTCTTAGAGAAGTACGCGGTAAACACTGTCACGACGACAGGAATATTTCATAATGGTCCAGACTTTGCTTCTACAAAGATCCAGGAAGGAATATGTCGAAGCAATTGTATCGACTGTCTTGATAGGACCAACGCCGCCCAATTCGTCATTGGCAAGAGAGCACTTGGTTGCCAGCTCAAATCTTTAGGAATTATCGATAATAGTTATTTAGAGTACGACTCTGATATCGTCAACATACTAACTGAATTGTTTCATGATCTGGGAGATACTATTGCATTACAATATGGCGGTTCGCATTTGGTTAACACCATGGAGACATATAGAAAAATAAATCAGTGGAGCTCCCATTCAAGGGATATGATCGAAAGTATAAAAAGATTCTACAGTAATTCATTCGTTGATGCACAAAGGCAAGATGCGATTAATTTATTCCTGGGTCACTACTCCTGGAGGGAAGGATTTCCCTCTTTATGGGAAATGAATACCGATTTCTACTTGCATAATGCTTATAGTCTTAATATGCCTAAAAGAAGCTATACTCATTGGTGGAATGATTACAACATCAAAAGTATAAAAGAATTGATTAATGAAGAACTTATTGCAACAGGTAATGATGTGACAAGAGAGAAAATTATAAAAAACGTAAGAGGTTATCCTGGTGCCTTTGACAATTACTGGAATGAATATTATCTGCCAAGATCAGTAACTTGGATTCGCGATCTCTTTGCATATAATATGAATTCAACAAGAAGATATCATAATGCTGTGTCCAAACAAGACAAGGCTATGTCGCCTTTCACTTCTAGGAAGCAAAGTTGGCTGAATAATAAGCTAAAGATGATCACATCCAGTAAGAGTTTAGAAAAGGCTGAAGGTAGGGTAGTTGAGACTACCGATTTAGACAGAGATACATCTCCAAAGCAAGAATTAGAATTGTATGAACATTACCTGCACATAATATCTGACAGAAGCCAAAAGTTGGAAGAGAAAATGAATTCATTTTCGTATTCAAAATATCCAATTTTTATCAGTCATGAAAGTAGTGAGATTCCACCAATGAGAAAAGTAATAGGAGAACCACTAGTTGATATTGCAGAAGATTTCACTGATGTATACGATGATGATGATGATGATGATGGCGACGATGAGAATGACGAGATGACAACAGAAGCACTTCTTATTGCTCCTGATCATGTGTCTGTTGACGAAAAATTTTACGAAAAAGTCCTCAATGTCGATGATTACAAACCTGCTCTTGATGACTATTCTGCTGTTATACACATTAAGCCCGATAATTTGCAGCTTTACAGGGATTTGTGCTTTTCTAAAGATATACAACTTGATTTTCAATAAATTTATATGACTCTTAAATAGAAATTTAAATATTCTGTCAATTCTCTGGAAAGCTTTTCCAACTACATGTTGGTGTTTCAATATTTTTTTATTTTTAGGTGCTAAAGGCTATTTCAACTTAGATTTAAAATTGAAATTTTCCTTGTTTCATTGAATGTATAAGAAACTTTATATTCTTCAGCGTTATTAAGCGCATCTTATACCTCCCACGCTATTATCATTAATGAAGGCTTTTACGCTAATTATCTAACTTTTCCAATTTGTCTAATGAGATATATTACACTTTTATGTGATTGCGTCCAAGAAAAAAAAAAAACCTATATAACTAAGTCGTACCAAATACAAGACAAAGAAGCCGATCTTGGAATTCGATAGAATCTTTTCCGCAAATGAATGACAGGTTTTCGTTGACAAGTCTGTTTCCCAGGTGTTTGACCACATGTTTGTATATTTGGACTGCATACATAACATTGACAAGGATTCATCAAATACCTAGGTGGTTTCTCGCGCTAACAATAGTTCCGACATTGGCAGTGGCTCTATACACTTATTATAAGGTTATTGCTAGAGGTCCCGGTTCTCCTCTAGATTTCCCTGATTTGTTAGTCCACGATTTAAAGGCAGCGGAAAATGGACTTGAACTTCCTCCGGCGTATATGTCAAAAAGGTGTTTGACCTTAAAACATGATGGAAGATTTCGGGTGTGCCAAATATGCCATGTTTGGAAGCCCGATCGCTGTCATCATTGTTCATCATGCGATGTTTGCATATTGAAAATGGATCATCATTGCCCTTGGTTCGCTGAATGCACTGGTTTTAAGAATCAAAAATTTTTTATTCAATTCTTAATGTACACAACATTATACGCGTTCTTAGTCCTAATTTATACTTGCTATGAGCTTGGGACGTGGTTTAACTCCGGCAGTTTCAACCGTGAATTGATAGATTTTCATCTATTAGGGGTGGCCCTATTGGCGGTTGCTGTTTTCATTTCTGTTTTAGCATTTACCTGTTTCAGCATTTATCAGGTTTGTAAAAACCAAACTACTATCGAGGTACACGGAATGAGAAGGTATCGAAGGGATCTTGAAATCCTCAATGTCAGCTATGGAACGAATGAGCATTTAGAGAATATATTTGACTTGGGTTCTTCAATGGCCAACTGGCAAGATATAATGGGTACATCTTGGTTAGAGTGGATACTTCCTATTGAGACCTTCAAGCACAAAAAGTCTAAACACACAAAGGATGAAAAAGGTTTATATTTTAATGTAAGACCTCAAGTACAAGACCGACTGCTAAGTAGTAGATGTTTAGAAGATCAATTACTGAGAAGAGTAACACCAAGACCCTCATTAGAAGCCGATAGGGCTTCTGTAGAAATTATCGGTGCAAATTAGTCATAAAACTAGAACGAATGAATGTTAAGATAATACGAAAATTATCCAAGATGGTAAAAATTTATCATTACAATTACAAACATTATATAAAAAAATTATTTATGCATTATACCAAAAGAACTCTTAGTTTTTATTTATAACTTTCTATTTGATAAAATAGTTCTTACAGCAGAAATGAGATTAACCCTAGCAACAAACTGCCAATACGGATGGTTAATTGACCAGCGGCGCCCGAGTATGTAGAAATTGAAGGAGGCTTAATAGTAGATGAGGAATACCAGGTAATTATTGTAGATAGAGATGTGCTGGAACTTGTTGGCAATGAAATAGTAGTACCTGCATCTAAAGTTGCAGAATGAGGGGAAGAAAGGGCGGTACATGTGGCACAAACCTCAGTTGCTGTTGCTTTTTGGAATGTGCTAGTTTTCAATGTATCTATGGCAACTAAATTTGTGTGCTCGGCGTATTGGGCAGAATCTACTGTGGTACTGTAGCCAGCCACTACGCTTTCCTCGGTTGAAAGAGAAGTTTTGGAACCCTTAATGGTGGATACCGGGACTAAACTTGTATGTTGTGCATATTGGGCGGCACCCACTGTAGTACTGTAGCCAGCCACTACGCTTTCCTCGGTTGAAAGAGAAGTTTTGGAACCCTTAATGGTGGATACCGGGACTAAACTTGTATGTTGTGCATATTGGGCGGCACCCACTGTAGTACTGTAACCCACCACTACACTTTCGCCAGTAAATGTATATATAACTGAACCATCTAGTGTGGAAATTGGAATCAGACTACCATATTCTGTAGCTTGCCCAGACTCAGTACATGTAGTTAAAGTAAAATAGCCGCTTTCATCAGTACTCATAATGACTGTTGGTGTTTCCAGCGTAGAAATTGGAAGCATACTTCCATATTCAGTAACTTGAGCTGACTGTGTAGATGAAATTACACTATACGCGTCACCTTTATCCGTTGCAGTAGCTTCGGTCAATTTGGTGGAGGACACCATACTAAAGGTACTGTTTCTACTTGTACCTGTAACGACTGTAGGCTTCAGGGTGGAAATTGGAAGTAAGCTGTCGTACTCCGTAACCTGGGCTGATTCTGTGGATGAAATTACACTATAGGTATCACTTTTATCTGTACCGGTAACTACGGATTGATTGAGCCCAGTGGTGAAAGCCAAACTCGAACTACCGTCTCTACTGGTGCTTGTAGTAGCAGTAGTTACCTTAGTGTCAATTGTGGACGGTAATAGTGAGCTGCTATGATATGAGGGTTGAAGCGAACCAGAAAGGGTTGCATGAGTGAAAGTAGCATTTCTGGCATTAGCAGCTGCTGTCGCAGCGTTAGTGTTGATTGTTGACACCGAAAGTGAACTGTTGTTTACGATAGATTGCACTATTTCAGTTGAAGAGGCCACCTTATTACTACCAGTTTTATCGGTACCAGAAGTGGTGGTACTAGTAGTAATAGTCGAGATTGGTATCAAACTCCCTATTTCAGTAAGTTGTGCAGACTCTGTAGTAGTGGTTAAAATATAAGACCCAGAGGCAACCGTTGTGTTTGAAAAAAATGGGCCGGATGATAAACTGGAAGTAGTAGAACTAACTGAAGAAGTATTAGTGATACTAGAAGAAATACTTGTTCCTGTTATGTTAATCGCGAACGGAGCAATGGTGGCTGATTGAGTTGCGGATGATGTTGTGGAGTTGGAGACATATGGCGGATTAGTAGATTGACTTGCAGATGAAGCTCCTGAAACAGTAGTGTTTGCCAGGTATGGAGAGCTAATTACAGATTCAAGAGCAGATGAGGATGAGAGTGTAGTGGAGTTACTAACATATGAAGGAGTAGTAGTATGTTGGGTAGCTGATGATACTGATATTGTGACGTTACTAGTGTATGACAGAGTGCTTGACAATTGTTCAGCAGATGAAACTGCTACAGTAGAAGTAGATTGGGTAGCAGCGGTAGTTGTAGAATTATCAATGTAAGAAGCCTGTGTGACAGATATACTAGCTGAACTGATAATACTATATGTTTCAGTAGCAGACAGAGAAGATGAAGGAGTAGTAAAGGTTGAGTTTGAAGAACTTGGAGCCGATAAAGAAATACTTGAAGAAGAAGCTTGTTCACCGCTAGAAGAAACCGTAGAGACAGCGGACAAGGAAGCGTCTGCCGAGGTGCTAGCGCCGTTAACTGTAGAAGAAGGGATCCCGCTACTCAATGATGCAGTAACCGCAACTTCAGGGATAGCGGATGATTGCGAAGTATAAGAAGAAAGCGTTGAATTTGAGTATGTTGGTGTTATAGCAGCATCAGAGCTAGTTGTGTCATCACTGGTGGTGGAATCAATGTTAGCAGCTGACTCAGAATATAATTCTGAGGCTAGGGTGGTTGAAGTATCTCTCTTTCCTAAAAGTTTGACAGATGTACCTTCATCGGGATATGTTAATTCGACAGTATTTGATATGGAAGAGGTAGATAGCTTCTTTGTGAAATAAGTCACACGGAAGTATAGCCCGCCGCTGATTGTAGAATTAAATAAACATCTAATTTCATCTTCTGTGGAGTAGTCATGAACAGTTGTATATGGGATAGCATTAATAGGTTCGTTAAAAGAATCAACGGCAGTGACAACCTCAAACTTAGTTAACGAAGTATCGAATACGTAATCTGAGGAGGAAGATGTTTGAGAAGTCAAATAAACGGGATTTATGAACGTTCTCATTGGTAAGTCAACGGTAAACCAGGCGGTGTTATTAGTTTTGTATATACCACCATCTGTTGTTATAGCAGAAGTATTTTTAGCGACGTAATCAATTACGTCATTAAACATAGTATTTTCTGAATAGAAACTGTAAACAATGCTTTTTGGTTCTGTAACTTTGGATTTAGCATCTGATGTAAGCTGTGCGAGGAAGTTAAATGTAGTAGTTATATCTTCTGAACTCTTTTCTGGAATAGAAATGGTGAAATTGTTCGTCAATTTATCTGAGCGTGATATCGTGGCAACACTGTTAGAATTATGTTTTATGCTGAAAGGTTTTTGAGGGAATGAGCTGAAAGCTTCTGGTACTTGGAATGTTATATTTTGCTGACTTCCCTTTGGGATAGACAGTTGCCCTTCTATTATGAACCAATGATCTGGATCCGTACATTCTTTTGTTTTGGTATAACTATCTGTTATTTGAATATCTTTTAAAATCGGTTGCGTTTGTGTGAGAGCGTTTGCTAGGCCGAGTATCGAAAAGACTCGTACTAGATGTAACAATAGTTTATTCATTGTAATGTTTTATATTATGCTTGTTTATGTTGATTCTACTGAAATAAAAAAGGGAAAACCATCAGAAAGTTTGAGTCTAAGGACACAAGTTTTAGGTCGGCAAGAATGTATTCTGCTTTTATATTTGTACTGTTATGGACGAATAAAAAAATAACAAGCCACATTAAAAAGGGAGTACTAAATCGTATTCTTAGCATCAAACCAGCATCTTACTCATAAAAGCTTGAGTACCTTTTCGGAAGTGTCAGCCGAAAGTGTCAGTAAATTAGTCCCTTGTCAGCCTGCTGTTTTTCCTCACGGCGCGGAGCCAGCGCGTCCGAATTAGGAAAATAATAGAGCCAGCAAGAACCATTTCACTAAAGAGGTTACTAAAGAGGTTACTAAAGGAACCAGCAGAGGCTATATTAGTTGTGAATGGTACCATTCTATGCATAAATTTATTGAGATATGATCCTCCATGGTGGAACTTCGTTTAATATCAAAATCCTTAGCACTGTTTTTTTTGCTTTTTCTTTTTTGTGTTTCTTTTTCTTTGGCAGGGAAACGACATATCCAACATCCTATACACTATTGATCTTCGTTATGGCATTACTGCCATGCTCAACATCATTTTTCGTCTTGTAGCTTATTCTCTGATTATTGTTATTGCAAGAGGTAAACGCTCATTGTGAATAACAATTTCGGAAACGGAGATACAATCTAGAAAAAAATAACAACAAACGAATTCGTTGCTAGGATCCACTCAATACACAGTATAGCCACAAAGAATAGGATATTCCAGCATGGTTTTGCCTATAATAATTGGTTTGGGCGTGACAATGGTTGCTCTAAGTGTCAGGTCTGGTCTCAATGCATGGACCGTCTACAAGACCCTGTCCCCTTTAACTATTGCAAAACTAAATAACATTCGCATAGAAAACCCCACGGCGGGCTACCGCGATGCACTTAAGTTCAAAAGCTCACTGATAGACGAAGAACTGAAAAATAGATTAAACCAGTACCAGGGAGGCTTTGCACCGCGAATGACAGAGCCCGAAGCCTTGCTCATCTTGGATATCTCCGCCAGAGAGATTAATCACTTGGATGAAAAATTACTGAAAAAAAAGCACAGGAAGGCTATGGTTCGTAACCACCCAGATAGAGGAGGGAGTCCCTACATGGCGGCCAAGATAAATGAGGCGAAAGAAGTTCTCGAAAGAAGCGTTTTACTAAGAAAGAGATAAAAGAACTTCATATATCATGTAGCCAATTGCTACACTTCCTTACACCACATAGTATACGGCGATAATCGTCAACACTTCCGGGAAAGTGCGGCCATCGGAGACTTTCAAACAAGTCATTAGAATTAGAACAAAGAACAGTAGTGGAGAGCATATATGTGTTTGCATACCCTCCAAAAGAAAGCGATTATAGTAACATTAATATGAAGGCATCGCTTACGTTTAGTCTCTCCGGAATATACGCCCCCTGTAGCATTTCTAGGGATATATATCTCGAATACGGCGATAAAAAAGCTGAATGTTTATATGGGACAATTAGATTGCCTCAGTACGGTCCAGGTTGCACGCCTGGTAAAATTGTACATTGTGTCCTGGATGATTCACTGCCCTTCTGTAGCATTGTTGTACCTTCCAAACTTTTTGGGTTTATGCCGACACAGCCCACTATGGATTTTTGCTATTTTGAACCCATATTAGACAATGTAGTACCTGTACTGGATAGCGTAACGTTTCTGATTAATGAACAATTGTACTCAAAACTAATGGACCTACCGCAAGAGATGCAACAAATACAATTTTTGCATTACAAATATAACATCAACTCCATGGAAACCGTGGTTCATTCTCGAGATATTTTAACATCTGGTCTTTGCCAAATTTTAAACTGCTCACCTTTCCCGCAGGGCCTTGTTGATTTTACAGAAACCCAATTGATATTAGTAAATGATACTGAGCAGAAACTAAGTACTCTAAAATATGCTAACGAAGATGAAGAATATGCATTACCTAAAATAGGGACAAATTCTGCTTTATCAGTTGATCTTGAATCTCTCCCCTGCACAATTTCAAGAGATCTTTTGCGACCTGCACCCCACATCAATGACGATGATTCAATATATGCCTTTACAGACGCTGAAACTCTACTGCGCCTGGATGTCACAAGTGGATCGTTTATAACAGTGTCAAATATGGGTTGCGTCAGGCTAGTTAAGCTGTTTGTGTTACTACTCCCCAACGGCTTTAAAAAAAGAACAATATACGCACCTCCCAAAATAATAGCAAGCTTTCCAGACTGCAGCGTCGTGACAATATCAAAGTCCAATATAGGCCATACAGATATTCCCATTGCTAATCAGGTTTTCATCTCAAGAGTTGGAGGCTGGCTTCAATCTCAGAAATGCTTTCAAAATATTATTCTAACCACCTTGAAAAAGTTTTTTAGCGGGAGCAAAAGGATTCTTTGTCAAAATGATTTAATCCCAATCGCTTTTGATTCAAGTATGGCTGATCTCAATATAGCAGAGGAAAATCATGAGTCTGATGACGAAGATGAGCTAGGGCAGTACTACAAGAACGATTCCCTTGTATGGTTCTTTGTCACAAGCGCAGAGCTCGATTGCTTCTCTAAAGATAATTCTCATTTTATTATTGATCCTAATCGGACGAAGCTAATAACAACTAATATCACTAACAGAAGACCATTACCCTTGAGTAGATCCAATCTTCAGAGATATTACGGTTTTGCTGAAACTTTTTACTATGATTTGCATATCTTCCCCTATGTAAGACAATTGGTTAACATATTAGAAACTTCCTTCAATTGTTCTCAAAGGGGAATCACCCTAAATGCCTCTGTGTTACTTCATTCCACTACAAACAATGTGGGCAAGGCTACAATGGTGAGATTTGCTTCAAAATATCTTGGTATACATCTACTGGAGATAGATTGCCTTTCGCTCACTTCAAATTCAAGACAACTGGATTCAACATCTAAGATTATTGGTTACATTAGGGCTAAATGTGAAAATGTCCTACCGTACGCATCACCTGCTGTGATTTTTTTGGCTCATTTGGATTCAATTTTGCTTGACGTAAACGCTAATCAAGATCCAGAGGCAATAAAATTACAAAAATCTATAAATTTCGAAATGTCTAAACTTCTGGACGATTTTACGTTTAAATTCCCAGGAACTACATTTGTTGGCTCCGTAAATAACATAGATAACGTGCCTTCCAGCTTTAGATCACATATGAGATTTGAGATTCTCGTACCCGTTCCGTCTGAAGCACAGAGACTGCGTATCTTTCAGTGGTACTTATCTTCACATGAACTAAACAGAGATGTCCAACAAAAGGTTCCAGTATCTTACATGGATAATATTTCATTTTCATCACTCTCTTCATATTCTGCTGGTTTAACTCCTTTAGACATCAAATCAATTGTGGAAACGGCACGAATGACGGCTACTGCGCGTTTTTACCAAGAATCAAAGAAGTATGGATGGCTTCCGCAATCAATTTTGATCACTCAGGAGGATTTATCAAAAGCTACTTCGAAAGCTAGGAACGAATTCTCGGTTTCGATTGGTGCCCCACAAATCCCTAACGTAACTTGGGATGATATAGGTGGTATTGATTTTGTTAAAGGTGAAATATTGGACACAATAGACATGCCGCTAAAACATCCTGAATTATTTACCTCAGGTATGAAAAAGAGAAGCGGTATTCTTTTTTATGGTCCACCGGGTACAGGTAAAACTCTAATGGCTAAGGCCATTGCAACAAATTTTTCTTTAAATTTTTTTAGTGTTAAAGGCCCTGAACTGTTAAATATGTACATTGGTGAGAGTGAAGCTAATGTGCGCAGAGTGTTTCAAAAGGCGAGAGAGGCTAAACCTTGTGTCATATTTTTCGATGAAATCGATTCAGTAGCACCCAAACGCGGTAATCAAGGTGATTCGGGTGGTGTTATGGATCGTATCGTTTCACAGTTACTAGCAGAGTTAGATGGGATGAGTACCGACGCTGACGGTGTATTCGTTATCGGAGCAACAAACAGACCAGACTTATTGGACGAAGCACTACTAAGACCAGGAAGATTTGATAAATTGTTATATTTAGGTATTCCGGATACGGATACCAAACAATTGAATATTTTAGAGGCTCTGACGCGCAAATTCGTGCTCGACAACGACGTAAAGCTTATTGAGTTGGCAAAGCTATGTCCATTTAATTACACCGGGGCAGATTTTTATGCTCTCTGCTCAGATGCAATGCTTAACGCCATGTCAAGAATTGCACGCATGGTAGAAAAGAAAGTTTCTCAGCATAACGAATTGACGGAAGAGAATATCTCTACACGTCGCTGGTTTGATAAGATTGCGACAAAAGAGGATACTAAGGTTGTCGTAAAAATGGAAGACTTCTTGAAAGCACAAGAGCAGCTCACCCCAAGTGTGTCGCGGGCTGAACTGAATCATTATGAAGCGGTGAGAGCTAATTTTGAAGGTGCTTAAGTAATATCAACTCAGAGCGTTTAAGTAAATTTGTAAATATATGTCCCATATTTTGCCTTGAAATTTATCTTTTTATTTACTTACCCTCCCCGGCTCATAGCATCTATCGAAAGGGAAAAACAGAAAAGATACTAGTAGTTGATTATACATAATAAAAATTTGAAGTAATAACCATAAAGGTTCATAAAACAATTGCGCCATACAAAACATTCGTGGCTATAACTCGATATCCGTGCAGATGGTATATGAAGCAACACCTTTTGATCCGATCACGGTCAAGCCAAGCGATAAAAGACGCGTTGCATATTTTTACGATGCAGACGTTGGGAACTATGCATATGGAGCAGGTCACCCGATGAAGCCGCATAGAATAAGAATGGCACATTCCCTTATTATGAATTATGGCTTGTACAAGAAGATGGAAATTTACAGAGCTAAGCCGGCAACGAAACAAGAAATGTGTCAGTTCCATACTGATGAATACATTGATTTTTTATCGAGGGTCACTCCAGATAATTTAGAAATGTTTAAAAGAGAAAGTGTCAAGTTTAATGTCGGAGATGATTGTCCTGTCTTTGATGGGCTCTATGAGTACTGTAGCATATCTGGTGGTGGCTCTATGGAAGGAGCTGCTCGTCTGAATAGAGGCAAATGTGATGTTGCTGTCAACTATGCGGGTGGTTTGCATCATGCAAAAAAATCAGAAGCTTCTGGGTTTTGTTATTTAAATGACATAGTACTGGGCATTATTGAACTACTACGATACCACCCCAGAGTTCTGTATATTGATATTGATGTGCACCATGGTGATGGTGTAGAGGAAGCGTTTTATACAACGGATCGTGTCATGACATGTTCTTTCCACAAATATGGTGAGTTTTTCCCTGGCACAGGTGAACTGAGAGATATAGGGGTGGGTGCAGGAAAAAACTACGCGGTCAATGTGCCATTAAGAGACGGTATTGATGATGCTACGTATAGATCTGTGTTTGAACCTGTGATAAAAAAAATTATGGAATGGTATCAACCTTCTGCTGTCGTGTTACAGTGTGGTGGGGACTCCTTGTCCGGCGATCGTCTTGGTTGCTTTAATCTTTCCATGGAAGGCCATGCTAATTGTGTAAACTATGTGAAATCCTTTGGGATCCCAATGATGGTTGTTGGTGGAGGAGGCTATACTATGAGGAATGTTGCAAGGACATGGTGCTTTGAAACAGGTCTACTAAATAACGTTGTCTTGGATAAAGATTTACCGTACAATGAATATTACGAATATTACGGTCCAGATTATAAGTTAAGTGTTAGACCTTCGAATATGTTCAATGTAAATACTCCCGAATATCTTGACAAGGTAATGACCAATATATTTGCTAATTTGGAAAACACAAAGTATGCCCCTAGTGTTCAGTTGAATCACACACCTAGGGATGCCGAAGATTTGGGTGATGTTGAAGAAGATTCTGCCGAGGCTAAAGATACGAAGGGTGGTTCGCAGTATGCGAGGGACCTACATGTTGAGCATGACAATGAATTCTATTGAAAAAAAGAGTTGGAAGTATATACGAATATAAATAATGTGAAACAAAAGAAGAAAAGTGAATAAAAGGCACTTAAGATGCTATCCAATTGTGTATGAGAAGTTCAAACTCAATTTTTTTGCAAAAGACTTTTCTCAAACCTTTAATTGATGCGTTCCGTTCATACACCAACCGCGTCCCATACGTTTCGAAGAAAATTGCCTATATGTGTTATTTACATACTAGAGATGTTTTAATATTGAAACAGTTGTATTTCTATTGTAATTACTATCTAAACGTCTCGTCCCACCGCTGTTGATAAAAGCGGTGTGTCAATATAATTTATAATCACGCCTGGGTAAATGACTTCTAATTTCTTAAATCATCGAAGTATGCGATAACAAGAAGTCTTTATTCATAATAAAAAAGAAATTCAGTTACTACGACTTTTATATGTCATTCAATATTTGGTAAAAATTTTACAGTATTAACCCTATCCTCATCTGATTCACTCTCTTCTAATTGCATATATTTTCAAATTCGCTTTCAGCGTTGTACAAAACCAGTAAGCAGATCTCGTACGAAGACTCAAATAAGTTGCATTGTTCGTATTCAAGGAAACCGGGGCAAAATTTCCGACCATATTTAAGTATGTCAATATTTCCAAGTCAAGGATGCATGCCGTTCTTCTCTTCATTAACTAGCTAACCAATTAGCTGAACGGCTTTGTATTTTACTTAACATATTGTCTATTGCCATAAAAAACCACTATCAGCATGAATGACTTGTTTAAACCTCTACCTGAACCACCTACCGAGTTGGGACGTCTCAGGGTTCTTTCTAAAACTGCCGGCATAAGAGTTTCACCGCTAATTCTGGGAGGAGCTTCAATCGGCGATGCATGGTCAGGCTTTATGGGCTCTATGAATAAGGAACAGGCTTTTGAACTTCTTGATGCTTTTTATGAAGCAGGAGGTAATTGCATTGATACTGCAAACAGTTACCAAAATGAAGAGTCAGAGATTTGGATAGGTGAATGGATGAAATCAAGAAAGTTGCGTGACCAAATTGTAATTGCCACCAAGTTTACCGGAGATTATAAGAAGTATGAAGTAGGTGGCGGTAAAAGTGCCAACTATTGTGGTAATCACAAGCATAGTTTACATGTGAGTGTGAGGGATTCTCTCCGCAAATTGCAAACTGATTGGATTGATATACTTTACGTTCACTGGTGGGATTATATGAGTTCAATCGAAGAAGTTATGGATAGTTTGCATATTTTAGTTCAGCAAGGCAAGGTTCTATATTTAGGAGTATCTGATACACCTGCTTGGGTTGTTTCTGCGGCAAATTACTACGCCACATCTCATGGTAAAACTCCCTTTAGTATCTATCAAGGTAAATGGAATGTATTGAACAGGGACTTTGAACGTGATATCATTCCAATGGCTAGGCATTTTGGTATGGCTCTTGCTCCATGGGATGTTATGGGAGGTGGAAGATTTCAGAGTAAAAAAGCAATGGAAGAACGGAAGAAGAATGGAGAGGGTCTGCGTACTTTTGTGGGTGGCCCCGAACAGACAGAATTGGAGGTTAAAATCAGTGAAGCATTGAATAAAATTGCTGAGGAACATGGAACTGAGTCTGTTACTGCTATCGCTATTGCCTATGTTCGCTCTAAAGCGAAAAATGTTTTCCCATTGGTTGGAGGAAGGAAAATTGAACATCTCAAGCAGAACATTGAGGCTTTGAGTATTAAATTAACACCGGAACAAATAGAATACCTGGAAAGTATTGTTACTTTTGATGTTGGCTTTCCCAAAAGTTTAATAGGAGATGACCCAGCGGTAACCAAGAAGCTTTCACCCCTCACATCGATGTCTGCCAGGATAGCTTTTGACAATTAGTTAAATTGATTATTTTATGTTAATATCTATCTACTATATTTTGAAAAGAAGCTACAAATTATACGCAGTTGCCTTATCCACCGAGTGTGTGCAAATTTTGCAAGGAAATAAAGTGTTAAGATAAAGGGAGTTCATTTAAAGCTTGTATACATGCTCT